>ERZ1673747.117-NODE-117-length-138540-cov-24.082890_pt1 | contig 138540 bp, 125 predicted proteins | sample MGYA00580220_ERZ1673747 | MGnify/ENA primary metagenome ERZ1673747 (study PRJEB41218, sample SAMN15661769) | gut metagenome | host: Homo sapiens | place: Canada: London | collected 2015-08-20/2019-03-30 | study: EMG produced TPA metagenomics assembly of...
TTGATAGATTATGATATTTTATAAAAAGGTTCGAGAGACTCCCTCCAGCTCCACTTTATGACAAAAAGGTCCTCCTGAACTTATAAATTCAGGGGGACTTTTTGGGTTAATAAGATCCCAATTGTCCGGGTTATAAAGTTCTTCTCTAACGTAAGTTGTTGAAATATATTGGATTAACTTCATTTTATCCCCAATTATTTGTCCGGGTAATTTATTTTGTTTTTTAAAATAAACACTCTACATTTGGCTTCGGAGTAATTTGTCATAGAGAATCGACAAATGAAAAACAATCTGATTCCAAGTCTGGTTAAGGAAATTATTGTCTACCCATATTTGTTCCTAATTCATATTCTGGAAAATGCCCCGTTAATCTGTCTTTTTTTTATTAGAAACCATATTTGGAAAACAAATTGAATATTATCCCGTTCTAATGTAGATCAGATTGATTTTTCATGTAAGTCACCTCTCTCAATGTCTTGTTACTAATAAATAAACTATGTGAACATCTCATTGCTGTTATTTTGTTAATATCCACTACGATAACTGAGAGGGATTTAAAGCGTGTAGGAGCGCTACAAATCCGATCACCTCCTTACGTGACGTGAAGAAGGTAGTATTTCTTTCCCCCCCCCTCGCTACCTCTTGTTTGATTCTTGCTTTTTATAAACTACTCCATTTAAATTATAACAAACAAATAGAATGAAATATATTATATACTTCATGATGATGTTGTATGGTTCATTATGTCATGCCATCGTTTGCAAACACATTGTAGAAAGAAGTGAAACGAATACTCGTAAAGTGTATCAGATCCAAAGGGATGCTCTGGGTTATATGTGGTTTATGAACCATGCCGGAATCAGTCGGTTTGATGGGACCAAGCTAAAACACTATAAACTGCCGGCCGAAGGGCGAACCATGGATTATTATATGGGCAATTGCCGGTTGCTTACAGATAATCGGAATGGGTTGTGGGTAGTCACCCGTAATGGATATTTATGGATGTACAATCCATCATTGGATAAATTCGAATGCAGGAATCATCTGGTTATTCCGAATGATGTTTCCCTTCATTTTCTCTGCGTAGATAACAGTAGTCATATCTGGTTTTCTGTCGGAAACCGGTTGATAGCCTATCAAATACTATCTAATACTTTTCATCGGGTGGATCATAGCCTGGCAGCGATTTCCTGTATGGTAGAGGTGGCTCCGGGAGAGTATTTTGTAGGTTCGGATGAAGGGCTGTTCGGAATTACAATAAAGAATTATGCCGTCGACAGGCAAACCGGAGAATTGTCCGGTAAAAGATATAGCCGGATACATGAAATACTTTTTCATCCTTATACCCAAAGATTGGTTATGTTTGATTATTCGGAAGGATTAGGGGTATGGGATATGAAGTCGGAGCAATTGGTTGGTACTTGGAACCGATTGTTGAATAGTCGGGTCAGTGGTCTGAGGATATGGGATGACCGGACTGTTTTGGTAGCTACAGATGGTGAGGGAATATTTCGTATGGATATCGTTAATCCGGATATTACATCTTTTATACAAACTGATTTTGAGAATGATAATTCAATTCGTACCAACCGGATTGCTGACGTGTTTGTAGATGATCAGAAACTTATCTGGGTGGCGGATTATCCGGAAGGCGTATCAATGATCGATGTGGAATCTCCTGATGATTATAAATGGTACAGGGCACGGTCCGGGGACAGTCATTCACTGACCAACAATCGGGTAAATGCGGTTCTGCATGATTCGGATGGGGATGTCTGGTTTGCAACGGATCACGGTATCAGTTGTTTTCATCCGTCGACAGGCTTATGGAACCGGATTGTTACGCCTCTTCCTTGTCAGATGTATACTGCATTGTGTGAAGTAAAGCCGGGAGAGATATGTGCCGGGAACTATGTACACGGTTTGTTCTTCATCCGAAAGAAAAGTAATTATTCGGTTACACCGTATGTACGTATTTCGGGAGTAAACGCATTGTGTCGTAAGGATAAAGACGGTTTTTGGATTGGAACGGATGAAGGGGTGTTTTTTTATTGTCCGGAAAACGATAGTATCGTGGAGGTAAAACGCTTGTCCGGTTTACACATTCATGCTTTGCATCAGTCCGATGATTGTCTTTATATTGGGACTGAAGGAAACGGATTAATGGTCTATCATCCGGAGCATGAGCAGATGGATACGGTTGCTGCTTTAGGAACCGGTAATGTATATGCTGTTTGGTCGGATGATAGCAGGCGGTTAATGGGAAGCAGTGATGGGTTTGCTTTCTCGCTCGATCTTGTACAACATTCATATTACAGGTTTCTGAGTAAAGGAATTCGGATTACATCGGGTACTTTCTTAGGTAATGGAAGATACATTTTGGGCACCTATCAAGGCGCAATTGAGTATGATAAACAAAAGGCTCGACCGCTGCGTAAAGCTTGTTTGGGATTTTACTTGGACGAACTTCGGGTTTTGGACAAAGAGGTGACCGTCGAAACGGAGAATTCTCCATTGAAGAAAGCTCTGAACTGTACAGCTACGTTACAGTTGGAGCACAATGAAAATACTTTTTCGTTTACGGCTACTGCCATTCGCTATACTGAAAAGCAGGATATAGCTTACAGTTGGAAACTCGATCATACGGATTGGAGTGCTCCGTCTGTAGATAATAGAATTCGTTTTTCGAACCTCCCTCCGGGTGAATATATCTTTTCTGTGCGGGCGTTATCCATTGATAACGGTCGGCCGTTTGCGCAAAGAAATATGCACATCATCATTCGTCAACCCCTTTGGAAGACAGGTGGAGCTTTCCTTTGTTACGGTCTTTTGGCACTTATGTTGGGCTCTCTGGCCGTACGTTCATGGTTCGTATGGCAAGACAGAAACCTTTCAAGAGAACAAGTACGGTTGTTTGCGAATACGACACGTAACCTTTGTCTACCACTTACACTGATAAAAGTTCCTTTGGAATATCTTTATGAAAAGTCATCTTCCGAACTTGTTAGTAACGTATTGCAACAGATAAAGGGAGTGAACAATTTATTGGCTGAGCTGGAAAATATCAGTCGTGTTTCTGCTGCTCCGGGGCGTCTGTCGCTTGCCGACTATGAGTTATCCATATTCTTGAAAGAGACAGTAGCCCGAATTAGAGATTATATCAGCGAGAAGGACATTATGCTCCGTTGGACGGAGGAGCCTGCCTTTGCTACCGTATGCCTCGATAAGGATAAGATGTCTGCCATTCTTAGAAACCTGTTAATGGCTTTTACAGACAGTATGGATCGAGGTGGCGAAATTCTTCTGAGTACTTCGTGTAACAATCAAAAGTGGGAGTTGAGGCTGGAATCTGAGGATAACGGGTTTCTTAAAAAAAAATTCTAAATTATAAAGGGTTCGTTTCGGGAGGTTCTTCCGAGACAATGAGTTGGTTATTTATACGTAAATTAATCTGTTTGCATAAAGGTAAAATCAAATTTGCTTATAAAGAAGAACAAAAACTGGTGCTTATTTTAATTTTTCCTATTGTCATCCGGCAATCGGAAAGAGTTTCTGAATTCTCCGGGATATTATCCGTACCGGAGCTCTCCACAGGGAATAGTGAGTTGTTGTCGGTTACCGGAATGCTGCCGACAGTGAAAACTTCTGAGCAGAAACGTCCGGATAAGAAAAAAGAGAAACATTCTCTGGTATTGGTTGAAAGGAATAAGGATTTGTGTAATTATCTTGTGCAAATCCTGATGAAGGAGTATAAGATTGTGTCTGTTTGTGATGCGGAGGCGGCCTTTGAGACTGTGTGTGAACAATGTCCGGATGCAGTACTGGCTTCTTCTGTTCTTACCCGTATTTCGGGTGAGGAACTTGCCGTTCGGATTAAATCGGATGACAGAGTAGCACATATTCCGGTAATATTGTTAGTGAAACCGGGAGAGGATGACCGGTACATTCAACGGAATGCCGATCTTTATGTGTGGATGCCTTTTGCCATATCATCTTTAAAGACTGAGATTGCAGCTTTGATTGCTAACCGGGAAATGATCCGTAAGAGGTATATTCGTTTGGCCTTGGGGGGTGAGGCCTCGGACCCTATCGATAAAGAGGTAGAGTCATCAGAAGGTGATCAGGAGTTTATTCGTCAGGTGAGAAGTCTGATTGAAGAGAGGATGACCGATTCCGGATTTAAGATTGGTGAACTGAGCGACTGCATGAATATGAGTCGTTCGAGTTTTTATAATAAGATTAAGGAGATAACCGGACATGCTCCTGCGGACTATGTTCGTAATGTGCGGCTCAACAGAGCATTGGTTTTGTTAATGAGCAGAAAGTATACGGTGGCTGAGGTTGCGGATATGACGGGTTTCAGTGATCCTAAATACTTCGGGATCGTGTTTAAGAAATATTATGGGGGCTCACCGACGAAGTATATAAACAATTTATAGACCGACAGAAGACCGGTAAGGGAGCCACCTTGCCGGTCTTCATTTTATTAACTAATCCGGTCGACTGGATTGAGAGAATTACTCTTATCTTTGCTATCCGAAAGGAGAACTGCGATGCAGAAGGATTGCAGAGATGAATGAACGTAAAATTATACATATCGATATGGATGCCTTTTATGCTTCTGTGGAGCAAAGGGATCATCCTGAATTGCGTGGTAAACCGCTTGCCGTGGGGCATGCCGAGGAGCGGGGAGTAGTAGCGGCAGCAAGTTATGAAGCTCGTCGTTATGGAGTTCGTTCGGCTATGTCGTCACAAAAGGCGAAACGTCTGTGTCCGCAATTGATTTTTGTTCCCGGACGGATGGAAGTGTATAAATCCGTTTCCCGTCAGGTACACGAAATATTTCATGAGTATACCGATCTGATTGAACCTCTGTCATTGGATGAAGCGTTTCTTGATGTGACGGAGAATAAGCAGGGGATCTTGCTGGCTGTGGATATAGCTAAAGCTATCAAGCAACGTATCCGTGAAGAACTGAGCCTGGTGGCATCGGCAGGCGTGTCGTATAATAAATTTCTGGCTAAAATAGCTTCGGACTTTCGTAAACCCGACGGACTTTGTACTATTCATCCTGATCAGGCAATCGATTTCATTGCCCGTTTGCCTATTGAGTCATTTTGGGGAGTAGGGCCGGTGACTGCCCGGAAGATGCATTTACTGGGGATACACAATGGACTTCAGTTACGGGAGTGTTCGTCTGAAATGCTGGTACGTCAGTTTGGTAAAGTGGGACTGCTTTATTATGATTTTGCACGTGGAGTCGATCTTCGACCGGTAGAAGCAGTGAGAATACGTAAATCAATCGGATGTGAGCATACATTGGAGAAAGACATCCATGTAAGATCGTCTGTGATTATAGAGCTTTATCACGTAGCTACGGAGCTTGTAGAGCGATTGCAGCAGAAAGAGTTCCGGGGAAATACACTAACTCTGAAGATCAAGTTTCATGATTTTAGCCAGATAACACGAAGCATGACACAGGCACAGGAACTTACGAATCTTGAGAGAATCTTGCCCCTTGCCAAACAATTGCTGAAAGAGGTGGAGTATGAGCAGCATCCCATTCGCTTGATCGGGCTTTCGGTATCGAATCCGAGAGAAGAAGCGGATGAACATCGGGGAGTATGGGAACAACTGAGTTTTGAATTTAGTGATTGGGGAAAATAGTTAAAGGTGGAATCCTAAGAAAAAAATAGTTGCATGATCGTATTTGTCCGGCATTATTTTTATATATTTGGAAGTAATATCATATTGAGAACTAATAAATTATAAGGAACTATGAGCTTGCATAAATATTCGATTGTTTTATTGGCATTATTGGCGTTACTCTGCAGTTGCCATGATGAAGATAAAGGAGATATCCCACAGTCCGATGAGCGAACCGCAGATTTTATTGTGAAATATAAGGATGATTTCGGAATACATACGGATTATAAAGCTAAGGTATATATCTATTATGGAATATATTCAATGGATATTGTAGGCTTTCATTATCTTCCGGACGGGGTGCTGGATCATGAAGGGAAAGAAATAACTCCTGACATCCGTCTATCTGCTGATGGAAAAGAAGATATAACCTTGTTATTGGATAATGCTGAAAAGGTAACGGTTATTGTTGAAAGCTCCTATTATGAGGGAAGAGTGGGAATAACAAGTTACTCTCCGGGCGACACACCTATAAAAGGGATATTTACGTTTGGGGAATAGTGAACGGTATGGAGGGAATCTTTGATGTCTGTTTCTATTTCATGATATATTAAAAAAGGAAGAAGTCTGAACTTCTTCCTTTTTTAATGGAGGATATGTTTCAGGCAAGTGCCCGTTTTATTCTATAATCCATGGATTACTTTCATTAACTGTTCGCCCAGTCCGATGGTATAACCTTGTGACACGAAGACTACCCGGTTGAATGTATCACCGATAATAAACATGGGCAGGATGGTGCTGTTTGGCAACTTCATCGATTCGGCAATTTGTTTCTGGATCGCTCCATCTACGTCGATACCATAGGTAATGGTTGAAGGCAATCCGGGGAATTCTGACGGGCGGAACTTTTTGTACTGTTCTTCACTAGGGAAGAGCAACACCATTTTGCGTCCCCATTTTTCAAATTCACCGCTTAAAGCTGCAATATCCCGAAGGGCATGGTTAGTGGGTTCTTGTCCGGCTCCCAGCACTGCTACAACGTAGTATCCCCGGCCACAAGTCTGAAGAATACTTTGCGGTTCGGAGGTTCCTATAGGCAGATAAGTCGATTCGGAATTAAAATTACCAATTACTTGTACCTGGTCTTTGCTTTCGCGCATGACCAGATCGACAGTTGTTGTCTTTCCCTCTTCAATGGTGAAGAAAGTCACATTAGCCAATACAGCTCCGCTTGCCATGCGAGTACCGGTTACCATCATATAGTATCCTGTGTCCAGGCGTGTACCATTCTTCAGCAAGTTCGACCAGGTGGCTCCTCCACCCATATCTACGTCACCTTCGTCGTAGTTGAGGAGTTGGAAGGTTCCATTGCGGAACTTTGAGAGGGTGAAGTGTGAATAGTATTTTGGATCACTCAACGAAGGGATCGGCCGGTAGCGGGCTACGAGCGTTCCGGTTGGTGCCTGCGTTTGCTGTGCGGCTTCAAAATCGACATCATAGACCTTGCCGTTCTTGAGGTTGTTGTCATTGAAAGTCCGATATTGAATCTTGCCGGTCACTTCATCTATCCAGGCAGGAATACCCAGGCTACGGGCCATGGATACAAAGAAAATGTTACGGGATTTCTCGTCTGCTACCCGGGCTTTCCATACACCCATTGGTGACATTGGTATACGTTGTGAGTTTAATTCGTTATTGATTGTGATCTCTTTTTTACACCATTCTACCAAAGCTTGTGGATTTTTGCGGAAGGCTTCTGCTTCACTTGCCGGAATCTCTTTCCGGAAGAATGCTTTGTAAGGAGTGATCATTTCATTGGCTACACGCGGGTTCAGTACGTTGCTACAGAAATCTTCAGAAGCGGGCAGGCCGGAGTTATTCAGATGGTCGTTCAATACTTCCGGGCTTACGTCTCTCAGGTCTTTGGCCGAGACTACTTTCAGCAGGCTGATAGCCTGACCGGCCTTATCGGCTTTTACAGCATCAGAAAGGAAATCGGTTAAAGTCTGGTGGTTACCTCTGGAAGCTATCAGTAAGCGTACTGTTTCGGTTTCATCCAGCTTATTCTCTTTGGCAAAAGTCCGAGCTTGCTCTTCGGTAATGAAAGTGGCTACGTATGCGTTGCGGATAGAATCTTCCTGTGCCATGCGCCGATCATTTTCAGTACGTTGTTCCGGAGTCACTTCGGGCAGGTTGGCGCCTTCGGCAGGAGGAACGATATCCAGTGGAAGCGAATAGGTTTCACCGGCGTTTTTGTCCAGTGTGATCTTCAGTTCATTGTCTTTGCCGAATGATAGTTTAGAATAACCGAACCGTCCGTCTTTGGAGGCCCATACCAACATATCACCCTTGCCGGCAGTCAATGATGCATGCCCGCTCCGGTCTGTATGTTTGGTGGCCACCGTATAAAATTCAGCGTAGTTATAGACCTTGAACTCTACGGTAGCATCGGCTACCGGCTGACCTTCGGCATCTGTCACGAGTACGGAACCTTTGGCAGTCGGAGCATAATTGTCAATCACGTTGATCTCTGTATAATTCGGAGTTTCGTACATGATTTCTTCTTGTCCGGTATAGCGTCCGAATACCTTTGTATGCATCAGCATACCACGACTGGCGGGAGCATTAAACCAACCCAGGTTCAAAACCGGTTCCGGTTCACAGGCACCAAAGAAATACCATTTGCCATCTACCCAGGCTTCTACCCATGCATGGTTGTCATCGGTATGTGCCCAACGCGGAGTATATACCTGTCGTGCCGGAATACCTACCGAGCGAAGAGCTGCTACGGTGAAGGTGGATTCTTCACCACAGCGACCATAAGCGGTTTTTACGGAAGCGAGTGGAGAACTCGTACGGGCATCACTTGGGGTGTAGATTACCTTTTCGTGGCACCAGTGGTTTACCTCGAGTACAGCGTCGTGTAATGACAGATTCTTCACACGGTCTTTCAGTTCATTGTAAAACACCCGGCGTGAGTCATCCAGGTTTTCATTGTTTACCCGAATGGGGAGCACAAAATGACGGAATACGTCATCGGGGATTTCTTTTCCCCAAGGCATTTCCCGACGTGCCTGATCGGAGAGTCTGACATTTTCCAGATAGTAGTCGCCTGTATAATCCGTTACGTCACCTGTAGGCATGTAGGCATAGAGGAACATTAAAGCCTCTTGTTCGGGAATGGTGAGCTTTTCATTAAACACTGCAAACAACTCTCCATTGGGAAGTTGCTGCTTCTTCATTTCAAAATCTTGCGTCACTTGGTTTCGGTAAGCCACATCTTTCAGGAAATGGGACTCACTGCATGAAAAGAACGCAACCGACAACATCGGAATGATTAGAAAGCGGGTTAGGGTTTTCATACAATTTGTTGTTAAGTAAGGCCTCACCCCCGTTCCTCTCTTAAGGAGAGGGGGGAGTGAATGCTTTTGGTTCATATATTTAGTTTTGATTTCTTTCTCTTTTTGTTTCATCTTTCCGGAATTACTGTTTTCTACTTTAATCTTTCGGTATCTTTATGGTCATTTATGGAAATTCTGGTTTACATTCTTCGGAGTCCGGTTCTTTTCCATTTTCCGGGTGAAGGAAAGAGAACGGAACTCTAAAATCCATTCAATGGGAAAAGTACCGTGGGAATCAGTAGTACCATTCCTAGGATAATGAATAAAAGAAGTATCTTCCAGAACCATTTTACCCAAATCTCATAAGGTATGCGGGCAATGCCTAAGGCACCCATCAATACAGCAGAAGTAGGGGTGATCATATTGGTAAATCCGTCACCAAACTGATAAGCCATTACCGTAGCTTGCCGCGAAAGTCCGATGACATCGGAAAAGGGTGCCATGATAGGCATGGTTAACGCTGCTTTGGCGGACCCGGAAGGGATAATCAGGTTAATGAGTGTCTGTATCAGATACATCACCCCCAAAGATACTATTTTTCCAGCTTCTCCCATCAGTGAAGCCAAAGAATGTAAAATGGGGTCGATGATATGTCCGTCTTGCAGTATTTGAATAATCCCTCCGGCCAGTCCCACAACTATGGCGGCCGACAACATGTCTTTGGCTCCATCCATGAATTGCTTGATGATAGCATCTGCATGTTCACTATTGGCAAACCCCGAAAGAATGCCCATTGCCAGAAAGATGGCGGATATCTCCGGTAAATACCAGCCATGACCCATGACACCGATAATCAGGAAAAGAATAGTGAATGCGAGTAAGGTCAATATAAAGAACTGGTTGGATTTGCGTAAACCCAGCCAACCGAAAACTGCAAACAAGATAGATAAGGTGGGAACTGCATAGCAGGTGACTGATGCTTCACCTACTGAAAAAGTACTGATCGGGTAGATGATGGAGAACAACCCCAAGGACACGAGTAACAATAGGTATACGATCCATGCTTGGCGAGTCGTTACATGGGATATCTCTCCACAGCTTTCTTTTTCCCGTTTCCGCCAATAAGCGTCAGCATGATACATAGGTGATTTTTCCGGATGCTTTTTGACGACAGCGGCATATCTGAGTACACAAACAATCAGGGCGGTGGTCAGTACCAGCCAACAAAACATACGGTATTCAAATCCTGAGAACAACGGGAGATCAGACAAACCTTGCGCAATGCCGATCGTAAAAGGATTCAGTACTGCACCGGAAAAGCCGATATGGGCAGCTACGTATACCATGCACAGCCCGGTGATGGAGTCATATCCCATTGATATGGCAAGTGGGACAATGATGATGACGAAGGCCAGTGTCTCTTCACTCATACCGAATACGGAACCGAAAAGGCTGAAAAGGATGATGACTAAGGATATCACTACATTGTTTACTCCCAGTATTTTGATCAGTCGGTGTTTTTCAAGTCCTTTCGTGAAATTCAGAAATGAAAAAATGCCGGTATCAATAGCACGGCTGCTATTCATTATTTGAAAGGCACCTCCCATAATCAGTAAGAAAGCTATAATCCCTGCCTGACGTTCGAAGCCTTCAAGAAGGGAGCTGAACACTTGCCAGGTCTGGGGCGTCTGTTCTACCCGGTGGAAAGAATGGTCTACGATGACAGTGCGGGAAATACCGTTTACGTCGATTGTCTCTCGCATATATTCTCCGGCAGGAATGATCCAGGAAAGCACTGCACAGAGTAGAATGACCGAAGAAATGATGGTGTATGTGTGGGGTATCCGTTTGAGCATAGTCGTTTTTCTTGATAAAGCGCAAAGTTATGCAATATATTTGTAATATACACTTGCCAAATCAGGCCTTATAAAAAGAAAAATCAACTAACGATACACTTTTCTTATGTTTTAGAACATATTTTCGAAAACATTTCGTATCTTTGCAGTGTTAATAAAGAAAACAAGATGTAAAACCGCTCTTCAAAACGTGGAGAGCAAAAAAAGAGGACCAAAATTATGAAAAAGAATGCAAATGAAATTATGATGTTGCAGTATCGTATCAAACGTTACCAAGCAATGGGAAATGGAACAATGTGCCAGCTGTTAAATGGCAAACTTCAAAAACTGCTTGCAAAGCAGGTTACCATGTAATTAAACACAATCTATATTATATGAATAAGAAGCGGGGAATCGGATGATTCTCCGCTTTTTTTGTCATTTATCTGTTTATATCCGGAACAATCATTATAAAATATTCGTTAATTAGACAACGAATTCTATTTTTTCTCAAATTTATTGCTACGTTTGCAACTACTATGATAAAGTACATATTCTGCATATTGATAGGTATCTTTTTTGTGTATGGAGCCGGTTATACCGCTTCTATAGAAGAAACTGCAGAACTTCCCGCCGAAGTTACTGCCACCTTTGTATCACAATATGCCGGAGACCATTCTTTATTCAATGATGAGACGGCTGAATCCAAAGTGTGTGATGCTATTCTTCCCCATAGTTCTTTTTCACGGGAACTAAGTTCTTCCAAAATTTTGAAACTCAAATTGCAGACTGCTATCCGGCTGCTCAATGCCTCACTTTTCCATCAATCGGAGAGGGGAGATACTTATCCGGACTTCAATCATAACTTCATTAAATATTCCAGCGGGTATTATGTATACTCGTTAGGGCATATCCTGATTTAGCTTTCCGATTCTACACTTCTGTATTGAAGTGATTGGGTAACCCCATTTATCCATTCCGATAAATGCCGGGAAGGTGCGTCTTGTATTTTCCGGCGGTCGGTATACATTGCATTTTATTTTTCAATCTAAAATCATACTGTGTTATGTTTAGCTTATTGTTATCCACTTTTGCCATGATGGGGCTTACCTTCGTCATTGGTTTTTTCGTTGCCGGGGTGATAAAGTTGATTGCCTCTGCAGCTGATTCGTTGGCTTTTTATAGTTCGCACCAGGAAGAATTGGCCCGGCTGAAGCGTATTCGGAAACTGCATCAGAAAGTAGCTACGTTAATAACTGAAAGTGCTCTGAGTGATGAGGAGTATGGCAGTGATGGGCGTGAAGACTTCAGCAGGGGGGTCACAAAACATCCCGGAGATAATCGTGGGTTTTATCATGGTGTCAGTCCCGGTGAATCGGAGAGAGGTTTAATGGATTATTTTTATCCGGAAGACACAAGAACGATGTTTCTTCGGAAAGAAGAACAGATGTTACAGCATGATAAAAAAAATAATAAGACATCCTCAACCAATAAAAAACAATAAATCTTGATAGTATGGAAAGTATAGACTTTGGAACCCTGTTTCAGGGATTTGGAACAATGATAGCCAGCGGATGGTTTCTGGCCAGTGCCCGTATGTTTTTAATAGCTTTGGGGTTTCTGCTCATTTATTTAGGCTGGAAAGGGGTACTCGAGCCAATGGTGATGATTCCGATGGGCCTGGGAATGGTAGCTATTAATTGTGGAACACTGATTATGCCCGACGGAACATTGGGGAATCTTTTTTTAGATCCGATGCTGTCGGATACCGACGCATTGATGAACACGATGCAGATTGACTTTCTGCAACCGGTATACACATTGACCTTTAGTAACGGATTGATAGCCTGCTTTGTATTTATGGGAATCGGTACATTGCTTGATGTGGGATTCCTATTGCAGAAACCGTTTGCCAGCATTTTTCTTGCTTTATGTGCTGAATTGGGTACATTCTTGACAGTGCCTATTGCTTCCGGTCTGGGACTGTCTTTAAAAGAAAGTGCTTCAGTGGCAATGGTAGGCGGAGCTGATGGTCCGATGGTTTTGTTTACATCGCTTGCTTTGGCCAAACACCTGTTTGTACCTATTACGGTGGTGGCTTATCTTTATCTGGGATTGACTTACGGGGGATATCCTTATTTGGTGAAATTACTGATTCCTAAACGTCTGCGTGCTATCAAGATGGTAGAAAAGAAAGCTCCTAAAAATTATGATGCGAAAGTGAAGCTGGCTTTTTCTGCAATCCTGTGTGCAGTATTGTGTTTCTTGTTTCCGGTTGCTTCACCATTGTTCTTTTCGCTATTCCTGGGAGTGGCAGTACGTGAATCTGGTATGAAGCATATATATGATTTTGTGAGCGGTCCGTTGCTCTATGGTTCTACTTTTATGTTAGGATTATTATTGGGTGTACTTTGCGACGCACATTTGTTACTCGATCCGAAGATTCTTAAACTGTTAGTATTAGGTATGCTTGCTTTGTTACTGTCGGGTATCGGAGGCATCATGGGAGGGTACATTATGTATTTCATTAAGAAAGGGAACTATAATCCGGTGATCGGCATTGCAGCCGTAAGCTGTGTACCCACTACGGCAAAAGTGGCTCAAAAGTTGGTAAGTAAAGATAATCCGAATTCTTTTATTTTGGGTGATGCATTAGGAGCCAACATTTCAGGAGTAATCACTTCGGCCATCATTACAGGCATTTATATAACGATTATACCTTATTTATAAATCATAGAGTTGGTGACAAGATAATTTTGGGGATGACTATAGAGAATCATTCGGTGGTTATTGGTAACCCGGAAAGATTGAAATCTATAGTCATCCATGTGTTTTATAGTGACTTTGTTTTCGGATTCTTAAGTCTCTGTTTAAATTTTACTTGAGATTGTCTTGAGATTTGTTTTCAAAGATCTTTTCTCGTTTTTTTGAGGAGCATGGTAGGCTATGTAATGAATAAAAACGGAAAGATAGACCGAAAAGAAACTCAAGAACAGACCGATAAAACTCTTATAAAAATTTATTTAAGGAAAATCTAAGCAGGCTTTACTACTTCTTTTAATTTTTCCAGCATTATATCCGGATCGACATCAACTCCTGACCAGTATTTTATGGCAATGACCGCTTGATAGACCAGCATTTTCATTCCGGGCAATACATGACAACAACCGCGGCGGACCGCATCTCTCAACAGTTGGGTGTATACCGGGTTGGGGATGCAGTCGGCTACTACCATATGTGGCAATAAGGTATCTGTGTCTATGTTCAAGCGTTGGTCTACGTTGGGATAAAGCCCTGCTGAGGTGGCATTGATGACAATGTCGATATCTGTGGAAAACCGATAAGGATGGTCCCAAAGTACAAATCTGGCAGTTGCAACCGTTTGGCTGTTCAGTAAATCTGCCAATGCCTGGCCTTTGTCTCTGTTTCTGTTCAAGATAGTGATCTCTTTCACTCCCGCCAGAGCCATTTCGACAGCGATGGCACGGGCAGCACCGCCAGCACCTAACAAGGCAATCTTCTTGTCTTGGATGGTGATAATTTCCGAAATGGCTTTTACAAAACCTTTTCCATCTGTGTTTTCTCCGGTAGCCCTCTGATCGTCTCCAATGACAACTGTATTCACTGCACCGATGATTTTTGCCGATTCTCCTAACTCGTCCAAGTATCGGATGATTTCCACCTTGTTAGGCAGAGAGCAGTTGAATCCTCTCCATCCCATGGCTTTTGCACCCTGTATGGCAGCCGCCAGATTTTCGGGACCGACTTCACAGTTGATATATCTGTAGTGCATATAGTGGTGACGGAATGCTGCTTCCATAATGGCAGTAGTCGGATTTTCGGCTGCCGGACAAGAGAAGGAGCCTACCAGCTTGGGAAGGAAGTCGGGGGCTGTCTGATATTCTTTTAAATCATTGATTGTCACTACCGGATATTTGTGTTCTAGCCCGAATTCTATGATTTCGGGTAAGCGCGCCATAGTTCCGTCATCATTGGTCAATTCACAAAGTACGGCACAGGGTGCAAGTCCTGCCAGTTTCATCAGGTCTATGCTGCCTTCGGTGTGACCGCTCCGTTCTTTGATTCCGCCGGAACGGGCTATCAATGGGAATATATGTCCGGGATGATGAAGAGATTCGGGAGTGGCATTGGGGGCAATGGCCGTCCGGATAGTCTGTATGCGGTCGGCTGCTGATACTCCGGTGGTCACTCCCTCTGCTGCTTCGATCGAAATGGTGAATGCGGTACCATATTTACTGGTGTTTTGCTCCACCATTAACGGTAAGTTCAGTTGTCGGGCTTTCTCCTCCGTGATGCACAGACAAACAATGCCACTACAATGCCGTATCATTATGGCCATGTCTGCTTCTGTCATACTTTGGGCAGAGAAGATCAGGTCTCCTTCATTTTCTCGGTTTTCGTCATCTACCAGAAGAATCCCTCTTCCTTCGCAAACGGCGGTAATGGCGCTTTGAACTCTTTGGCGATGATCACCAAATTGGGATAGTAAATTATTTGCTTTCATTGTATCTTATTTTATTGATTTGTTTGAATATATATGATAGTATTTATCAGTCATAAATAATATAGAGATTTATATAGCTCATGGATAGAGGCTTTAGCGATTTATGTTTTTTACGACAAACCTATCAGATGTGGCAAAGTTACACATTGTCTTTCTAATGGGATTCTATTTTATTTGCAGTATATTTCTGTATATTTGCATTCGGAATCCAAATGGATCTTTATGGCTATTTTAGAACGAAAAATTATACATGAGATTGATACCTCATGCAGTCATATTATCTATCCGCAATTTGTGTTACCCCGACACAAGCATGCGGAATACGAAATTATGCTCTTCACTCAAGGGAGTGGAAAACAGTTTGTAGGAGAAGGAGTCGCGGACTTTCAAGAAGGGGATATTGCTTTGATAGGGAGCAATGTGCCTCATCTGCATCTTTGTAATTCAAAACTGAATCCTGTTGCGAACACTGTATGCAGTGCCGGAGAAGCCTTACAGTTTCTTCCGGACATATTTCCTGTACATATAGAAAATTTGCCTGATTATCAAGAGATTTATCGTCTACTGAGAAAAAGTCAATATGGCGTTCGCTTTTATGATAAAGGGTTGTATGATGAGGTCAAAGAATTGTTTCAGGAGATGGATCTCTTAAAACATACTAATCGTTTGATCACTATATTACGTATCTTGGGGAGACTGACTGAATGTCGGAATATTAAATTACTTTCTGATGTAGCCTACAATGGTTCTAATAGGCTTCTGGAAGTGAATGAACCGGTCAATAAAGTGTATACCTATTTATTTAATCATTTTAAAGAGAAAGTTCTCCTGCAAGAAGTGGCTGATTATGTAAAGCAGAATCCTTCTGCACTTTGCCGTTACTTTAAACAACGGACAGACAAAAGTATTTTTCAGTGTCTGGCAGAAATCCGGATAGAACATGCTTGTAAATTACTGTCATATTCAAACTTGTCTGTTTCGCAAATAGCTTTTGAGTCCGGTTTCAACAGCGTACCTTATTTTATTAAGCAGTTTCAGAGTATCACTGAAAAGACTCCCGGTGAGTATAGGGAATTGATAGGCAGATAAAGAACCCTCTATGCAAAGTGGCGGAGCGATGGGAGCAAGCTGACTTTTGACGGTTTTCATTTTTCATCTTAACAGCTAAGATACGGATCTTGCGGTTAAATATGAAGTTTATATGCTGATTTTAAGTGTTTTAATCGGAAATAAGAGTAGGAATGGTCAGGGTGTGAACGGAGTTTTATGCGTTTGTTTAACCGTATCCAAGCAAGTATACATGATATCTATTGGGAAAATCAGTGCACAGACCATCTCATGACAGATGAATTGCGAAGAGAGGAGGGGGAACCTTTACCGCTATCTGTGGCAGATATTATGGAAACTTTAGTTTGGAAAGTTTTGAAATAAAGTAACTTGCACCCAATGTCAGAAACTGATTGAAAACAGTGCCTCTACTTGAAATTTGCCATAATCGATCGGCTGTATCAAGCGTATGCCTGTTGTAAGCGGATAACTCATTCGTAGTACATTCCAGTCGAAAATCAGATCGCCTCCGTATGAACTTTGGTTACTCCACCTACTTTTAGAACTGGCTTGATTGCGCGATAGATCATAAAAGAGGTTTGCACGCAACCGACGGATGTAAATAAGTGAGCCGATGCTCCAATCGGGTGACAGCAGGGGTAAAGCATAATCTGTTTTGAAGGCCCATTGTTGGCGGGTTTGATACTGGAAATGGTATCCTCGGGGTTTTTCCAAAAGATGTTTGGGAAGGTATAATGCTTTGTTGTCAAGATCCTGATACTGATAGCCGACACGGATCATCAGCCCATGATTCCTGATGATTCCCGGCCAGTAAGTAGTCAGGCGGGCGGCATACAGGCTTCCGTAATTTTCAGAATTGAATGGAGTCTTCAGGTATTGCAAACGTAATTGATAGCCTGTGCGGGGGAGAATGTCTCGCTGAGCTTTTCGTCTGTAATCATAGAATAGAATTTCCGGTAGGATATATTGGAAGTTATGGAATTTCCGACTGTGATATTCCTGATATTTATTATTGGTAAAATAATAAGTCAGAGCCGGTTGTATGCCTCGTATTCGTTGGTTGTGTGTTAAGTTAAAAGGGAGATAGACACGTGCTTCTGCTTCCACCAGATTTCGTTGGGTATAATGGCCCTGTGTAATGTCTTGCCCTTTGTCATTCTGTGTCCAGTCTACATTGAAAGCTTTATCACCATAGTCTACCGACAGGTTGATAACGGGAAACCAGCCTTGATAGATAAATGACAGTTTACCATGATGATAGCCTTTGTCTATATACCATCCGGCCTGCATGATGGCTGTGTTCAGGGTATTTTGGGACATCAGGGTTGCTCCGGGTTTTACTATTGTACTCAGATCACTGGCACCTGAGTTCATTGCCTCAGCCACATCATAATAGAAAGGGGCCCAGCTGTGAATTTTGAACGTATGTTCCGCTTTTCTATAACGTTTCGGATTGAAATCGACTGATGTCAGACGTGCCGAGTCCAGGTTGAATTGCTCTTGAGCGGCAAGTGTTTCAACAAATGGCATGGAAGCCGGCCGGTTGAGATCCGCCTTTTCAAAGAGCATACTGTCAGTCGGGAGTGAGGCAATGCGATATCCATCGGCTTGGTAATCAGAGAAGAACAAACGTCCGTCTGACGATCCAAAAGAAGGATCGAAAGCTCCGAAGCGGGCAGCTGTCATTCGGCGGACTTGTCCGTCTGCCGGATTGAGGCTGTAGATGTTGTTGGTGCCGTTGGCTCCCGATTCGAAAAAGATTTTTCCATCTTTCCAAACAGGAGAAGTGATATTGACGGAAGTTGTTTTTAAGAGTTCTTTCCATATTCCGTTTCCGAAGTTGAATTGTAACAGGCGGATACCGGAATCTGCAACAGCTATTGAGATAATTGTGTCGCCTCCTGCAAATGTCAGTTCTTTGATAAATGCATTATCGGGAACGTCGAAAGCAGCGAGTTCATTACCTTTTTCTGCTTGTATCAGCACGAGTTGGTTTTTACCTTCGACTGTAGGACGTGAAACGGCAATGTGCTGTCCTTGCTCGTCAATGGCCGGGGATAAATAACGTTGTCGGGGAGTGAGGGTTTTTATGTTTTTCTTATCCAGATCATAGTACTTTATAATTGAGTAATTCTGGTGTGTCCAACGTAGTCCGGGTACTAGTTCGCTCCAGTAAACCCGGCCGTTTCGATAGCTCAAACGGCTATTGATACTACCTATATAGTCCAGATGTTTTTCTCTGCCATTATTGATGATCACTAAAGAGTTGATATCTTTCAATCCCGACTTTACGGCAATCACTATAGAATCGTTGATGGGTTGTGGGTATCGATAGGAGGTATAAGTCTCTTTTGCAGGTGATAGATATTGCGGGAACTGTGTACAAGTATCCTGTTTCTCCCACTCTGCACGCAGGAAGTCGAACGTATCATGTTGGAGACGCTTAAAACTACTGCCCGTATAATGCTTAAATGAACCTTCGAACAGTAGGTTCCGAATGTATCTACCGGTGCTTTTATCCCAAATATCGGCTCCGTAGCGTTGACGAGCATAAGAGGTCATATCAAACCCCAGTGCATAGTAGGTACCAGTATAGTTTTTGTAAGATCCCATTAGCCACTTGTCGAAGGAATAGTTCTTTTTTCCTCCTAACATTTGGGCACGGTAAACCATGTTAAATTCCGGTAGTCGTCCACGACCACCGTTAGACATGGCAGTCTCCGTACTTACGGCATCTCCTTCAAGAAACCATACCGGCAAGAAAAAAGAGGCTACTCCGGCTGCCTGTTCACTTATTATATAATAGAGCGGTTTGAAAATGCCGTGCATTACCTTTCCTGTCTGGAAAACATGGCGTGACTCGTGCAGTACCAGATGCTTATCCCAACTTTGGTTATTCAGATCCGAAGAAGGCGTTGTAATAAGTTCCATTCGTCGGGGAGCCCAGGATACCATTCCGTTGGATTGCATGTTGCCCGGATGAAGAATGACCGGAAACTTAGCTTTGATCGGTTTTCCAATGGTCTTTGACATGTGTGGATAAACATTCTCGAGAAAGAGGGCATAACGGTAAGCCATGGAATCGTTTCCTTGCGGATAAACCAGATTGTAGTGGGGTAATCTCGCGATATTCCATTTGAATTTAGCAGGATCCGAGCCGTAATCCATAAATTGAGCATGGAGTCGGAACGATGTCAGCAGGCAAATAAGTGAAAGAAACAGATATTTTGATTTTAACATGAGCTGATTTTAAATGGTAATCTATCGCAAAGCTATAAAAAAATCTCAGTTCGTTCTGTTAAATTCGTTTATACATCAAGAAATTAGTCATTTCTATGTCACCAACAGATACTGTTTGTTCTTTTTTGATACTATAGCCGTGTTTCTCAAAAAATGGGCGGGCAGTGATGCTCACTTCCGAATAGACAGATACGCCTTGACGGATACGGACATACTCTTCTGCTTTTAGCAATAGGCGCGAAGCTATTCCCTGGCGTTGATAGTCGGGATGTACGAACATGCTATGCAGATATCCTTTAGAGTTGACAGATGTGAATCCTGCCACTTGAGACTTTCTGCTGTCTTCTGCCAACAGAAAGTATAGGTCGCTTTGAAACAGTTCATGCCAACGTTGTAGAGTTCCCCGTCCGGTCCATGCTTGGATTTGTAACCTGTTATAGTCAGTCGAACAGGTATTCTGCACGCTTTGTGTAAATAGGGTTCTAAGCAGATCTATATCCTCAAGAGTTGCTTTTCGGAGTCGGATGGGAGGAATTTGCAGGTGTAAAATGGGGAATGGCTTACCTGTTGCATCCAATGCATCGCGACCGGTAGTCTCAAATCCCATATGTAAATAGAATCCCAGTGCTGCTGCATTTTGTTCGTTTACGTCTACTTTATAGATTCGTTTTTTCCGAATGGCAAATTCAACCAGCCGACTACCGTAGCCATGTCCATGGGCATTCGGACGGACAAACAACATTTCTATGCAATCATTACTTAATCCCATGAAGGCTGCAATAGTTCCTGAATCTTCGCGAATGATGTACAATCGGACTGCGGCAAGATATTCATGTCGGATCAGCGGCTTATAAAATTGTATGTCTGCTTCGGTCAGGAAATGGTGTGTGCTTCGGACAGCTTCTTCCCAGATGGAAAGAAGTTCATCATATACTTTTGGGGAAGGTTGTTCTATCATGACTTATCAATTAAAATTCAGCTTTCTTTTCGATGACCATTCTTTGCCCGGATACGGGGTGGATGAATTCCAGATATTCGGCATGCAGATAAAGGCGTTCTGCCTTCCGTCCATAAAGCTCGTCTCCTACGATAGGGCAGTTTAATCCCAACGGATGAGCTGCATGTACACGCAACTGATGTGTCCGTCCCGTCAGCGGGAAGAAAGCAATACGGGTCTGTCCGTTTTTCCGATCCATCACCCGATATCGGGTGATAGCTGTTTTTCCTAGCTCTTCGTTCACCATTTGTCTGGGTCTGTCAAGATAATCCGGACAGATGGGAAGATCGATAACTCCTTCTTCTTCCGGAAGGATACCATCCAATAGGGCTATATATCGTTTTTTGATGCTTCGGTTTTCAAACTGGGCCTGTAGGTGCCGGTGTACTTCTTGGGTCTTGGCAGCCAGCAGTAATCCTGAAGTGGCCATATCCAATCGATGTACAACGAGGGGACCTGTCGCTTCAGGATAGCGGGCTCTAAGCAGACTGTAGATCGATTGTTCTTCTGACTTTCCGGGTACGGAGAGTACTCCTTCGGGTTTATGAAGAACTAAAAGCCATTGGTCTTCGAAAAGAATCTCCGGCATATTTTGTGATAAAGAGTATCTTTCTGAGGGTGCTGGCTCTACATCGAGACCTTGCAACATGTGTCGCAAAATGGGTTCGCATTTTCCTCTGCAAGACGGATAATAATAACCGTGGTGTCTGATCTCTGTCTTAGGAGATTCCCCCCACCAGAATTCGGCCATGGCAATGGGGCTTAATCCGCTTAGATAAGCATATTGCAATAGTTTCGGGGCAGCACATTCACCTGCTCCGGCTGGTGGTGTTTTTTGAACGGTTTCTTCGAAGATAGCACACAAGTTTTTAGTTTCTCCCTTGGCATTCAGGAAGTTGAACTGTTGGAATAGCTTTTGTTGCAATGCTGCCGAACGATTTCTGCGTTCGGCTTTGAGAGCCTCTATCCGTGACGAGAAACTTTCCATTTCTGTCTTTATTTCGGAAATTTGTTCTTTCCAGTATCTTTCCAAACGCTTGAATTCTGCTTTCTGGTATTGGCTTTCGCGAATCATGGCAGCTTGTTCATTTTCGTTCGGTCGGTGAAGTCTGCGCTGTTCCCGTTTCTCTTTTGCTGCTTTCAGAACTTTTCTGGCCTCTGACAATGCCTGCTGTGAGGAAACTGTTTCTCTCTCCATCTTTTGTTGGAGTTCCAAATATCGGTCACAGTTTTGTAACTGTCCGATTTGGTGATTGATAGCCGAGATTTGTTCTTCTTCTATCTTGAAGAAACCATCCGGTTTCAACAGATCGTATACCGGCGGTACAAAGAAAGAGTGTGAATTGCTTCCGCACAAATTACCCGAAAAAGCAGCCAAATATCCCGTTTGTCCGCTAGAAGTACGGACTATCAATACGCCGAACATTTTTCCTTTGTCCAATTCTTCTTTCCATCTTGTCTGCTTATTTATGTAAGCCTGTACTTCTCCTGCTGCCATTACACATAACGGATGAGGAGTGTAATGGAAGGGATAAGTAAACAAGCGGGGCAATTCGATGCCGGCAATGGAGGTCTGGAAGGAATGAAACATGCTACTTTATTGGATTTAAACGGATTCTTGTGTGACGATTTTCAAGAGATCTTCGAAGGAGCTTACTTTATTATATTTAAGCTTCCCACCGTTTGTCTTCGCAAAATGTTTTTTGGCACATTCGATCTTTGCCTCTTCTATTCTCCGATCTTGTAGGGAGGAATCGCTGGCTTTGGTTTCGGCAATAAAATAAGGATACTTCGATAACTTTTGTTTGAAGACGATGGCCCAGTCCGGATGGTATTTTCCCATCGGAGTAGGGATATAGAAATTGCCGGGTAGTTTTACATAAGCTTCTATTTCGTCGTTTTCTTCCAGTCTTTCCATGAATGTTTTTTCATTTTGGGAGTCGAATCTCACATGATCGTACAGATGTTTATCTGCTTTTATTGTGTTTACTCCCAAACGTCCCTGAATAGTTGCCCGGGTAAAGACCGATACATCATAGTACTGGTCGATTGGGGTATATTCGATATGTTTTACTATCAGACATGCTTTTTCTTCGTTAATCAGTTCCGAAGCCTTGATAATAAAATCCTCGGGATTGTTTTTGAATTGGCCGAATACATTCGGTTTTATCCGGGAGAGAATCTGAGCAACTGCCTGTCGGGTCAGATTGGTGGCGTCTGTGAGTTTACCGAGTAAGTCATATTTTACTTGATCGTTTGCCATGGCATCTATCTTTTCATAGTGCGCCTGATTGGCATCTACCTTAAATGCCTCTCCCGAAATTAAAGCTGCTTTGGACTTGATTTTTTCCATTTGGCCCGTAATGACAGAAAGATAGAGCTGGGATACTCTTAACTTTTCATTTAAACTTTCGATCGCTCTCTCTACCAATTCTTTTTCGTCAAACTTTACGGTGTAGGTTGACTTACTGCATAGCAGCTTTAACAGTTCCTGAAGTTTGCTGTTTTCAAGTTTATCTTTCGACAACCGAAGATTTATCTTACTTTTCCTTGCATCGTTCGGCTGCATCTCCCTTGGATTATAGATAGAGGCCAGGATGGTCATGATAGACGCCTTATAATCGGTGAGCTCGTCGTCGAAAATCACTTCTCCCTGTTTACGATCTTCATAGAATTTGTCTGTCAGTTCTCCTTTCTTGATGTACTTGTTTTCAAGTAAAGAGTCGTAGATACTTTGTGCTATATCTTCGGTGGCTATGATGGTTTCACCGTTAGCTAATCGGAGCGACTGGTCCTTGAATAATTGGATGGTTACTTTCTGTGGACGGTCGGCTATGGCTTCCGCCATTTCTGTCTGTAAGCCTTTGGCAAACGATTCGTACGATTCGCTGGCTATCACGGTCAGTAGGTTGACACGATGCACTTCTTCGCCTAAAACGTTGGCGTCCATGCGATCTCCCTGTCCGTTTACACAGAGGCGCAGCCCTCGTCCCACTTCCTGACGCTTGCGTACCTCTGCCGAACTTTGTTTCAGGGTACAGATCTGAAAGACATTCGGGTTGTCCCATCCTTCCCGCAGAGCGGAATGTGAGAAAATAAAGCGGATCGGCTCTTTCCGGTCAAGCAGACGTTCTTTATTCTTCATAATCAAATCGTAAGCATCTTCATCTGCCGATTCTTTGGTTCCCCGCTCGGTTTTACTGTCAATCAGTTTTCCTTTTTTATCTTTGGAGAAGTATCCTTCGTGAGCTTTCGATGCCACAGTCGATTTCAGGTAATCGATATATTCCGGCTGATTGAATAACGAAAGATCCAGGTGCTTTATGATATCGGTATATTCCTGTTCGAAAATCTCGGCATATTCTCCCTTTCCGTCCGGGTTATACCGGCGGTATTTGGCTACTTCATCGATGAAGAAAAGGGAGAGAACTTTGATGTCTTTCTCAAACAGTTCCTGTTCTTTTTCTATGTGTGACAAGATGGTTTCCCGTATCTGGATACGTCGTAGTTGGGTTTCGTTGACGCTACCCGCTACGTCACCTGCATAAAGTTTGATGCCGTTCCGGAAGGTGACGGAGTCTTCAACGCCGTTGATATCTGTAATTACATAGTCGTTCCGGTATTCTTCCAGATGGTTTGATTTAGCATACAAGTCATCATTTATCTTCAGAGCTCGTACTACCTGATTCACTGCTTTGGTTCTTTTTACTTCGAATCCGATATTGGCAGTCGGGTTTTTGTCCGGATACAGGTTCAAACCTTCCAGATAAACGAATCCTTCAGTAGCTGTTGTCCCACTGATAGAGATACCCTTGACAGCGATCTTCTTAACCAGTTGCAGGTTGTAAGCTTCCATTGCGTCCAGGCGATAGACCAGATTATAGAGTTCGCGGTGTGTAGCCGAATAACGCAGTGTGAACAGGGGATTGAATCGTTTCAATCCCTCTTTTGTTTTGGCTCCTTCTACTGACTGAGGTTCGTCGATAATCAGTATCGGATTCATCTGCGCAATCACATCGATGGGACAGTTTCCGCCAAAATCATCCAGCTTCATGTAGATGCGGCGGGCATCTTTGTTCGTTGCATTGAACTTCTGTGAATTGATGATCATTACATGGATTTTGCTGTCTGTGACAAATGCGTTCAATTCACCCAACTGTTTGGAGTCGTAGATGAAATAAGACAGAGGGGTGCTGTAATCCGAGGCAAAGTGTTCCTTCATAATCTCCAGGCTTTTGTGGACTCCTTCGCGGATGGCAACACTGGGTACGACAATGATGAACTTGCACCAACCGTAGCGTTTGTTCAGTTCAAAGATGGTTTTGATGTAGGTATACGTTTTACCTACACCCGTCTCCATTTCGATGGTGAGATTGTATTTCCCTTCCAGCGCTTCCGACGGTTTGATTTGTTGGGCACGCTGGATATCCCGGATGTGTTTCAGAACGATCTCATCTGTGAGTTGAGGTACGATAGGGTGGTTACGGAATCCTGTAAACTTTTCAAAGCTGGTCTGTCCGTCTTTCTTCCGGGTCTCTACTTGATAGTCGAATATCTTGTATGGCTGCCCGCCAAAGACATCACATACCGCTTTTGCTGCGTCTTCCTGAAACTTCTGATGTTTGAATTTTAATTTCATTTCTGTATCTTCCTTCTCTGTTTAAAGAATCTCGATCGTAGTACCGGGAGATAATGTTTTGAATATCTCGTCTATATTGATACGATCGGCACTGTCACGGAATGAGGCGTCGCGGAAAACAACCCGGCGTGGTTGCCTGCCGGCTATTTCACGGAAGACTTTTTCGGGAATCTGTTCTGCGAAACATGCCATTAATTCGGTCTTGTCGACAGAATAAACCGTATATCCATTTATATCCTCTTCATCATGTGGTAGAGACAGGGATAGTCCCAGGTTGGTCAGGCAACCATAAAGCAGATCGAGTCCGGTACGGTCTTCTTTGATATTATCAGTGAAATAGAATAAATCACTCTGTGAATATTCCTTTGCACTGTAGTACACGTCCTTCATATTGCTGTCGGCAATCCGAAAAACACGGAAACCGATGTCCGGGAGGTCCTTTGATTTACGCTGGTTGCATTCCGCCTCAATTGTGTCTCCGGCACGTCGAATACGTTCTTTGGACAGTTCGCAGATGTTCAATGCTTTATGGTTTTCCGTAAGGAAGTCGATTGCATTCTGCATAATCTCTTTTTCACTGGGAGTTTTGGCCTTTTTTATTGTTTCAGTCACATCTTCCGGCAGTTGCACGAGGATGTATTTCACCTTGTTTTTACGTGGTTTCATGTTCATCCGCATAACTGCTTCGGCGGTCGTACCGCTTCCTGAGAAAAAATCCATCACGATGCAATCTTTGTTTTTGGTGTCGATAAACTCACATAAATATTGGATCAGGCTGACAGGTTTCGGAAAGTTGAATACTTTCTTATCAAAGAACTGTAGTTGATGGTTACCGGCCTGTTCATTGGTTTCGACTCCTACTTTGTAATTGATCAGGTTGGGCGGAACTTCCGGATCATATTCCAGCTTTTCGTACGAAGGACTTAACTTGAGAGTCGGTATTTTGATTGTTGTTCCTTTTTGTATCTCTTTGTCCAGATTCGCCTGGCTCCATTTGAATTTGGCTTTCAGTTTGACGGGGGCTGTAAACAGTCCGCCACGTACGGTGGTGTCTTCCAGTAATTCCACATCATAAGCATCTGTTCCGTACATGCCTGCTTTGATCATTCCGTCGGGGATGGAAGTGACTACTTTGTTGGCGGGGAAGGTCAGGATACCGACGGAATTCGGTTGATTCAACAAACCGTTCGAACTGACCGATTCCTTCTTCAGACCCTGGAATTTCATGTTGTTTTTCTTCTTCTGATAGCAGACGATGTATTCGATGATTTGCTTACTTTTTTTTGAGAGATTTTCCGGAGTTTCCGTCTTGGCCCAATTAAATACATCGATGAAATTAGAAGCATTGAATACTTCATTTCCTATTTTGATCAGATTTGCCAATTCGTGATCATCAATGGAAATGAAAATGATGCCATTATCATTTAACAGAGTGCGGGCAAGCATCAGCCGGGCATACATCATGCTACACCAATCGGAGTGAAACTTTCCGTTAGCCTCCGTATTCTGAAACAATCGTTGCCCTTCTTCATTATATCTTCCCTGTTTCTCGTCGGATTCTTCCTGTGAAAGAGCGAATGTATCATTGAAGATAAAGTCTTTACCCGTGTTGTAAGGCGGATCGATATAGATAACGTCTACCTTTCCTGCGTAACTCTTTTTCAGGAGTTTCATTGCGTCCAGATTGTCTCCCTCGATGTATAGGTTTTGGGTCTGTTCCCAATTCCTGCTCTCTTCCGGGCAGGGACGCAATGTTTTTCGGATAGGATGCGCCACCTCTCTTATCGCCTGCTTTTTGCCCACCCATGTTAATTCGTAACGTTCGTCGTCATCATATACCACTCCCATTTCTGCTTGGTTGGCTGTAAGCAGGAATTTCAGTTTATCAAAGTCGATAGCTTTATGTAGTTGTCCGTCCTTACCCATCGATTCAGTGACTACGTTTGGGAAGAGTTCGGCTATTTTATTCAGGCTGTCCTCTGCGATGCTCACAGATTCCATTTTTAGCTTTTCCATATATGATTTCATTTTTGTTCTGCAAAGTTAAGATTTTCATTCTGATTGGCTAATTTCCTCTATAAATAATGTGTGTTTAAGGAAGTAGTCTACCGATATCACGAACCGGTTGTTAGCTTACGTAACAAGGCAAGTGCTTTATCTTGCTGACCGGATAGTCTTATGTTCTAATGCCACATAGGAAAACATGGGGATGTTTACTATCAAAACATGGGGATGTTTAGGTGGACAACATGGGGATGTTTAGTATAAGAACATCCCCATGTTTTGAGATTGATGATTAGGAGGAAAGAGGCATAAGGTGCGAAAGTACTTCCTGAATTATAGGAAGCAAGCGTATTTACTTGTATTTATTTTCATAAAATATGTCTTTTATGAATACTTTTGCCTATTTTTGCGTATTCAATCTATTGACAGAATGGAGTAATATTTAGTTGAAATTTTATAGTAAAAATCATGAAAAACGCAATTGGTAATTGTAGGCAGCGAAAAGCAGTGCTGTTCGCCCTCGCTTTGCCTCTGATGTTTTCCGGTTCGCCTGCGCAGGCAATGCACAGGTCCGAAATCGTTAGAGAAGTGACACAACAAAACTTGAAGATCGTTAGTGCAAAGAAAATCAATCCGACAACGATTGAAGTATTATTCTCTAATAATCAGAGAATGACATTCGATTTCTACGGGGAAAACATCTTCAGAGTATTTCAGGACAATGCCGGAGGAATCATCCGTGATCCGGAAGCAAAACCTGAAGCACAAATTCTGGTAAACAATCCCAGAAACACTGTTTCTACACTCAACTTGAATGATGGCAGCAATCTCATCTCTATCACTACGGGGAAAATCAAAGTGGAAATCGACAAGAATACTTCTTTGATGAAAGTGATTGACTTGGAAAAGAATGCTGTTGCCTTTGAAGAGGTAGAACCCGTACTTTTCGATAAGGGAAAAGTGACTGTAACCCTGAAAGAAAATCCCAATGAATATTTTTATGGTGGCGGTGTGCAGAACGGACGTTTTTCACACAAAGGAAAAGCCATTAATATTGTAAACGAGAACAGTTGGACTGACGGTGGAGTAGCTTCTCCTGCGCCATTCTATTGGTCGACCAATGGCTATGGTATGATGTGGTATACCTTCAAACCGGGTAAATATGATTTCGGTGCAGACGAGAAGGGAAAAGTGAAACTTACACATGATTCTCCATATCTCGATCTCTTTTATATGGTTAGCGACGGAGCTGTGGGCGTGTTGAATGATTTCTATCAGTTGACCGGTAATCCGGTGTTGCTGCCCAAGTTCGGTTTCTATCAGGGACATTTGAATGCTTACAATCGCGACTATTGGAAAGAAGACGAAAAAGGAATCTTGTTCGAAGATGGAAAGCGTTATAAAGAAAGTCAGAAAGATAATGGCGGAATCAAAGAATCATTGAACGGTGAAAAGAATAATTATCAGTTCTCGGCCCGTGCAGTGATTGACCGTTACAAGAATCATGATATGCCGTTGGGCTGGCTCCTGCCGAATGATGGATATGGTGCCGGATACGGACAGACGGAGACACTCGACGGAAACATTCAGAATCTGAAAAGTCTGGGTGACTATGCCCGTAAGAATGGCGTTGAAATTGGATTGTGGACACAATCGGATTTACATCCGAAAGAAGGCGTCAGTGCATTGCTGCAAAGAGATATCGTGAAAGAAGTTAGAGATGCCGGTGTGCGTGTGTTGAAAACAGACGTAGCATGGGTAGGTTGGGGATATTCGTTCGGATTGAATGGAGTGGCAGATGTGGGTCACATTATGCCTTATTACGGTAACGATGCACGTCCGTTCATTATTTCACTTGACGGTTGGGCCGGTACGCAACGATATGCCGGAATCTGGTCGGGTGACCAGACAGGCGGTGTATGGGAGTACATCCGTTTCCATATCCCGACTTATATCGGTTCAGGCCTGTCAGGCCAACCTAATATTTCTTCGGATATGGATGGCATCTTTGGCGGCAAGAATATGATTGTCAACACCAGAGATTTCCAGTGGAAAACTTTCACTCCGATGCAGTTGAATATGGACGGATGGGGATCTAATGAAAAGTATCCTCACGCTCTGGGCGAACCTGCCACTTCTATCAATCGCTGGTATCTGAAACTGAAATCGGAATTACTGCCTTACACTTATAGTTTTGCAAAGGAGGCTGTAACCGGTATGCCGCTTATCCGTGCCATGTTCCTGGAATATCCGAATGCTTACACCTTGGGAACAGCTACGCAGTATCAGTTTATGTATGGTACCGATTTTTTAGTAGCCCCCATTTACAAAGCTACCAAAGCAGATGCTGAAGGCAATGATATCCGTGATGGCATTTATTTGCCCGAAGGAGAGTGGATCGATTATTTTACCGGAGAGAAATATCAGGGTAACTGTGTTCTCAACAATTTTGCCGCTCCTCTCTGGAAGCTTCCGGTATTCGTAAAGAACGGAGCTATCATCCCGATGACCAATCCTAATAATAACGTTGCTGAAATTAATAAGGGACTTCGTATCTACGAAATCTATCCGTATAAGCACATGATGACCGTTGAATATGACGATGACGGTATATCTGAAGCATATAAAGAGGGTAAAGGAACCACTACTTTCATTGAATCGAATGTTGATTCAAAGAATAATGTGAAGATTTCGATTCGTCCTACACAGGGTGATTTCGACGGCTTTGTAAAAGAGAAAGCCACAGAATTCAGAGTAAATGTTACTGCTAAGCCGAAGAAGGTTTCTGCTCAGATAGGTAAAGGCAAAGTGAAGTTGACCGAAGTGTCTTCTATGGATGATTTCCGGAAAGGTGAAAACGTATACTTCTATGACGCTGCTCCTAATTTGAATAAGTTTGCTACAAAGGGCAGTGAATTTGAGAAGAAGGTTATCACTAAGAATCCTCAAGTTCTTGTGAAACTGGCTGCTACCGATATTACTAAAAATCAAGTTGTAATGGATATCGAAGGCTTCCAATATGCACCTGCCGATAATTACAGAGTAACCTCCGGTTCGTTGACCGCTCCTGCTGCCCGAATTGCTGCCGAAGATATTGAGGCTTATACCTTGAAGCCGACATGGAACAAAGTGCCGAATGCTGATTTCTATGAAATAGAATTCAATGGCATGCTGTATACAACAATAAAGGATACTGAGTTGCTATTTGACGGACTGGCTGCTGAAACAGACTATACATTTAAGATTCGTGCCGTAAACAAGGATGGCTATTCGGATTGGGCTGAATTCGGTGCTAAGACAAAAGCTAATCCGCTGGAATTTGCTCTTCACGGAATCAAGGGTGAAACAACTGCGAAGAATCAGGAAGGATTTGATATCGATCGTTTGTTCGACTTTGCCGAGCTGGGTGATATGTGGCATACGAAGTATGGAGCAAAAGCACTGCCTTATGATATGATTATCGATCTGAGAACAGTGAACCAGCTGGATAAATTCGAATACCTGCCACGTACCGATGGTGGTAACGGAACGATCCTGAAAGGTACTGTATATTATAGTATGGATAAGGAAAACTGGACCGAGGCCGGAGCAATCGACTGGAAACGTAATGGTGATGTGAAAGTATTTACATTTACTGAACGTCCGACTGCACGCTATATCAAACTGGCTGTAACAGAAGGTGTAAACAACTATGGTTCGGGTAGGGAATTGTATGTATTTAAGGTTCCCGGAACCGAGAGCCGTTTGCAGGGTGATATCAATAACGATGGTAAGATCGACAATAACGATTTAACCTCGTATACCAACTATACCGGTCTGAGAAAAGGTGATTCCGACTATGAAGGCTATATCAGTGTAGGCGACATTGACCAGAATGGTTTGATTGACGCTTATGATATTTCTGTAGTGGCAACACAATTGGAAGATGGTGTAAGTGAAGAGCCGATTGAGAAACTGGATGGTACCATTGAAATCAGTACTGCTAAACGGAATTACAGTAAGGGTGATGTTGTTGAAGTGCTTGTAAAAGGTGTCAACCTCCGCTCTGTAAATGCGTTGAGTTTTGCGTTGCCATACAATCAGCAGGATTATGAATTCGTGGGTGTAGAACCTCTGAACCTCAAAGCTATGGAAAATCTGACTTATGACAGACTCCATACCAATGGTACAAAAGCACTCTATCCTACATTTGTTAACCTCGGAGCTAAAGAAGCCCTCGAAGGAACAAACGATCTGTTTATTCTGAAGCTGAAAGCGAAACGCGCTGTGAAGTTTGATCTGAAAGCTATTGATGGCGTTTTGGTCGACAAGAACCTGAACACACGTAAGTTTTAAACTTCTGTAAAAGAATACTCCGTTGTTTGAACGGAGGCAAATAAAAAGCTGCCCGGAAATTTTCCGGGCAGCTTTTTATTTGGAGTATCATTTAAATAGAAACAACAAGGACTTTAAAGTAAAATGTATCATGGAGTGGAAAAGTGGAGATGGTTTTAGTACGTTATAATACCATATTCCATTTACTTCTGTATGTTTGGTTCGGAACTATATTATTCCGTGTAAATCATCTTTTTAGTCATCCCTCCGTCAATCGTGATGTTTTCACCGTTGATAAAGTCATTTCCTTCTTCACAAAGGAATCTACACATGCGGGCTATATCTTCCGGTTTACCGACTCTTCTCGAAGGGTGTTGCGCATGGTCCTCCGGACGGAGACGATCGTAGTCATGGGTTTGTATCCAGCCCGGCGCAATAGAATTGACTGTGATATGGAATTGGGCAAGTGACAAGGCTAACGCGTGTGTCAGTGAATAGATTCCCCCTTTAGAAGCTGCATATCCCTCGCTGCCGGATTCACTCATTAAATACCTGATAGAGCAGATGTTGATGATTCTTCCGTACGGATTGGATATCGTTTGCGATTGACGGTGGATAGCCATGAAGCGTGAAGTAATAAATACCGGGCGTAGATTAATGGATAGAATCCTGTCGAAATCTTCTATGCTTGTTTCAGTGATAGGAGAGAAGTCACTGATACCTGCGTTATTGATTAAGATATCAATGTCATCCCATTCCTCAATGATGGATTGCATGCAGTGTTCAAGCATATCCTTGTCGCTTATGTCAACTTGATGAAAAATGGCTCCTGTTTCTTCTGCAGTACGTTTTCCTGCTATTTCGTCTTTGTCGCAAAATGCCACCCGATACCCACTTTTACAGAATATTTCTACAATGGCTTTACCAATTCCATTGGCTCCTCCCGTAACAAATACTCTTTTATAATGATGGGGCTCTGTTGTCGTTTGGCCCGGTTGTTCAGTTCTAGCAGGGTGAGTGATCCCCGTTTTCTTTTTGCCATATTTGCGTGCTTTTTCCCAAGCCGCTTTTCTGGCTTCATATTGTTCGTATTGTCTTTCGATATAATTGTCTGCCATAATATTTAAGTATTCAAATTGGGTATAAGGCAATGATTCTTAGGTTGTTTACTTGCCGATGCAAGCATATTAGACCAGTTGATTACCAATAGTTTGAAACTTAAATGGTAGGAAAGTCTGATTTTGCCCTTTTTTCTGCGCTGAATTTTTGCAAAGATAATGCGTTTTTCCGGTACAAGAAAACAAATGAAAAGACTTTGATAAAAAAGGCGATTTCTGGAGCTAATTTTTCCTTTTTCGATGCAGAAAATGTTTTGTATCATTTTTGACTTGTAATAGATTGATATTTAATATATTATGTTTTTATGAAATGCTTCGGGGGACAAACTAGGGACAAAAATTTGCTATCCAAAAGATAAAAAGAGCAAATATAAGGTCTATCCCTTGATGTTTTTTAGGCCAATTTTTTTGTCCCTTGGAAAGAAAAACAATCCCGTTCTCATCATACGATGATATTCGAAGCACACTGCAAATATAATAAAGTTTAGTCTGTTTTTTGTATATCTCTTCAAGTTCTAAACTAAACGGCTTTTATAAGCTCCCAAAGCCATACCTATTTTTCTTTTGGCCAGCAAAATTGTTAAAGGAGACATTACTTTGTCCTTTCAGTTCTGTCTCTTTTCACCAGTCGTTGTTTGGGCTATGTGCTTTGGCGGCATATCCTCAGTTTTACCTTTCCCTGTTTTAGCCTTCTTCTTACTTCCTCCATTATTCCGCATATCCCTTTCGGGCTATCTGGTGTGAATTGTGTCGCAAAGGTGCTTGTCATGTCTCTCTTGTCTGCAAGGTCATAGCCTTGGGTTCACAGCCAAATCTCCACTTTCTGCTTCACAGAGGTCGTATTTAGCCGTGAAACCTTGCATAAGGAGCCATGACACCTTTTGAGACGACATAATTAAATCAAGCCCGAAAGTAGTAGATGCTACAAGAGGGAAAAACAAAAAACAATCTTAAAATTTAAGCATTATGACATTCAGAGAATTTATGAAAGAAAACGGTAACGAAGTAAAAACAACGTTTTGGGAAGATTTTTCGATAGCAGAGCGATTTGACCGACACTGTCTGGAATTTTGTGTAAATGGAAACAGGATTCACTTGTAAGTTCTCTTATATCTGGATTCTGTTTTCAAATATAAGCATAAATTGGTTCATAATTTGAATCCCGTATTTTCCATTTACACAAAATATTCTATAGTGCCGAATTACAATTTATTAGTGCTTCTCGTATAGCATCATGAGCAGGTGCTTCTTCTTGTTGTATACCATCTTTTATCATAATAGGATGTGGTAAAACCTGTATCAATCTATTATATACTTTTATATAGAAATGATAGAGGTTTGCTTCCCACATTCTGTCCGGATAGATACGGTGTGTCCACCTTACATTAGAATCTCTGTGGTGATTAGCATCAGCAAACATACGTCTTATTTCTGCTTCTGTACATAGATAGTTATCTTCATGGTTTCTTCTGTAGGTATACTTACCTTTTCCTTGTTGTGATCCAAGATTTTTAAATGATTGATATTGCCTAAGGTTATAAAAAAATAATAGAATAGGTATTAGTTTGTGATATTTGTAGAAATGATGCAAATAGATGAATCTTATTTGTGGATATGGATATTTAGTTATATATTTGTGGAAAAACAAATTGTATGATAGCAGAAATTAGATTTAAGAACATGTTCTCATTTAGAGACGAGGCTATATTAAGTTTTGAAGCTGATAGAAGTAAGGATATGGAATCATATCATGTTGTTGAATTGGGTGGCGGTGTGAGACTATTGAAAGTGGCTGTTATTTATGGAGCAAATGCTTCGGGTAAGAGTAATATTATTAAGGTTTGTGATTTTATCAAGTCATTCATTACTTATACTCCACTTAATAAGGCAGAACAAATTCAAGTAGTCCCGTTTCTCCTGAATAAAACAAGTTCAAAGCAGTTATCTGAATATTCGATTTCGTTCTATTTGAAGAATGAGGAGAAAACTGTTTGTTATGTCTATTCAGTAGCTTTAGATAGATGGCACGTAGCAAAGGAATGTTTAATTTATTATCCAAGTCAACAGCCTGCTACTATATTTGAAAGAAATACTGAGAATAACGTATCTGTTATTAAATTTGGACAGAAAATCAAGATGTCGCAAGCTGTCAAAGAGGAAATAACATTGAAGTGTTTGCATAATATGTCAGTTTTTGCTGCCTATATGCAGGTGAATACACATATTGTAGAACTAGAGACGGTTCTTCAGTATCTAACCAATCAGGTTATGCCGGCTATTGTACCTGCATCATCTTTAAGTCGTTATGCCGAAGAATCAATCAAGAATGAGTCAGCAAAAGATTATATTTTGAGATATCTGCAGGAAGCAGATTTTAATATTTCAAATATTACTTCCAAAGAACAGGAAACGCATAAGGGGCCGATTAATTATACTATGTATCAGCATAAAGTTTCATCTGATTATGGTAACAATGATTATTATGAGTTTCCGGAACTGTTTGAATCGGACGGTACTATTCGTACATTTGGCTTGGCTGCTCAAGTACAAAAGATTCTTGAAAGAGATGCTTTTCTCGCAGTTGACGAGATTGAATCTTCTCTTCATCCGAAATTGATAGAATACATCATTGAACGTTTTCTAAAAGAATCAGAACAGGCACAGTTGTTGCTCACTACGCATTATGATGGACTGTTAGGAGAGGAAGATTTGCTTAGAAAAGATAATGTTTGGTTTACTGAAAAGAATCTGGATGGTTCAAGTGTACTGTATCCTCTGACAGATTTCAAGGGATTGAATAGGGTCAGTTCTCTCCAAAAGGCATATAAGTTCGGTAAATTCGGTGCAGTTCCTAATCTATAATCGTGTATTTTTATGAGAAAAGCAAGAAAAAATACAGTGACCAGACAGGTTATTCATATCGTCGGTGAGGGTTTGACTGAATTATTCTATTTCAGTCATTTGAAAAAAATACTTGGTTATAGATACTCTATTTCTCCTCGTTTATTTGAAAACAATAGTATTGAGAAAATAGAAAAGAAAATAAAGGAACTTCTGGATGAAGATATCTTTGTAATATGTGTTTTTGATGCTGATGTTAGCAGGCGTTCTGATGCAGAGAATAAAAAAATGGTATCGTTCAAAAAGAAATATGAAAATAATGCTAATGTGATTCTTTGTGATAGCTTACAGTCAATAGAATATTGGTTTTTACTACATTTTGAAGATACATGTCGACATTTCCAAGATTCAGCAGCAACAGAAAGAGCATTAAAGCAATATCTGCCAACATATGATAAAACTCGGAAATACCTTGAGAAGGATAAATGGGTTAAAGAAATGCTTGTAGGCTCAAAAATGGATAAAGCATGTGAATTGGCCGAAAAATATAAAGGTAGAGATTCTTATAGCGAGATTTATAAGGCGATTAAAAAAGTTAGTGAATCGTTGCAATAAATATGAATTGATGAAAAAAGATTTATATGTTGTTTTGGGAATCATAATTAGTGGAATTGCTATCGCATTTATCATTAATACGATGTTGACATATGGTAATGTTATTAAAACAAGCCTTTCGAATGATTCTTGGTTAAATTTTTGGGGAAGTTATAGTAGTGGAATTTTTGCTGTTGTAGTAGGTTATCTTGCTATTATTTATAGTAATAGAAATAGTGAGAAAGCTATTATGCAACAAGATAAACTGTTAATTCATCAACAAAATATTAAAAAGTTGGATGAGTATAATAACTGTCTAAAAAATAATTTGGCTTTACTTAATATAGTAGATGTTATGGGAATTACAGTTGGTCTTGACCATCAGAATATATCATTATCTAAATCAGAAATATGTCAAATGAAAGGCCGAATCTATGCAACAGATTTGCAGTATAGATATGTGTTTGAAGTTGATGTACAACGCCAGAAAACAAATTTAGAAAAGACTTATGAAGAATGCTGGATTAAAGCACGCATTGGACTATCGGATTTATTGGATCAAGAACTCTCTTTTATAGAACGTGTTAATCAAAACAGATATGATATTCAAATAAAAGAGAATAATATGCATCGAAAAAATATCTTATTGGAATTAGGTAAACAAGCGGTAGATATAGAAAAGAGAAAGTTATTTCTGCAAGAGATTAAGGATGTTAATATGGAATTGGAACGATTAGATAAAAAAATTATTTCATACTATGATGATGTTGATAAGATGACCACTTCGATTAAAGATTTTTCGCTTGAATTAAATAGTACTATAAAAGTCTTATTTGATATTTCTTTATTGCTTATTAAAGAGAAAGAGGCTCAACTAAAATTAGAAAAATAAGGGTTTAGTATATATATTAAGTTTTAGGATCACTAGTGTTCCATTAAAATTGGTCCGAATTAAAATTTAAATAAACTTGGCCCATTGGGTCCGAATCGTTCTTTGTCATTTTGAAATTTAGTTTTATCAAAGGAGTCTCTCAGATGAGTTTTATCCGTCAATGAGATGCTCAATATTTGTAGTACTTTGTATGTACTTTACTAGTCTACATACTAAATAAGGCACGCTATATTTATATTTCTGCAATTCTATATGATAAGAACCGATAAGTTTGACTTTTTTACGATATCGGAAGTGGTAAGGTTTATGAAGAAGTTTTCCTAATGCTGGCGTTTCCTCCTGATCAAATATGTCTATACAGATTTTTTGGTAGTTGAGGAAGGCTTGCTATTAAACACATAGTAAATAAAGCTTGTAAATAGAGAAGGCTGAAGAATGAAGTCATAGAATTTAGTGCATGATCTTTTCTTTTTATCACTGAACTTATCGTTTTTCAGTAATATTCTGTAATTTTGCCACACAATTGAGAGACATATAAAACACAATGCAGCAAAATAGAATGAACATATCATCAAATACATTATATCGAAGCACATTATGCTTTGAGCGTATGTCATATGTTCATACTTCAGGCATTGAATCATTCAATAAATTCAAAAACACTTTCTGACGAACGTTTGATAGACCATCAGGGATACGATGATGCCAATATCCCGCTGAAAAGATAAATGAAAACCGTCGGAGAGTCCTTACCAAACTTTTCGACGGTTTTTGTTTTGTGTCTGTTGGTGACGTTAGCACGATGTGCCCTTCTCCGTCAATTCCGTCCACGGGCTGAATTGTAACGTATTATTAACCGCGCAGTGATGCGCATGAATGAAAAGATTATGAATTATAAATTTGACGGAAGCAGGGTGTTCGTTACATCCGACACCCACTTCAACCACACCAATATCATCAGGTTCTGCAACAGGCCTTTCAAGAATGTGGCACACATGAATGAAACGATCATTTCCAACTGGAACCGCGTGGTCGGTCCGGAAGATACCGTGTTTCACTTGGGCGATTTCTGTCTGGGCGGTTCTGCCGAATGGATAAATGTACTGAACAGGCTGAACGGGAAAATATACCTTATTTCCGGCAACCACGACATCAAGAACCTGTGGCAGAATTACACGAAATACTTCGAGCATATAGCAATGCAGATGTATATCGAGGTAGACAAACAGAAGATTTATCTGAATCACTGTCCGTTCCTTTGCTATGGCGGCTCATACAATGGCACCTGGCAGCTTTTCGGACACGTGCATACCAGTAGGAACAATACCGGAAAGGATGCGCCTCGGCTGAGTATGCTTCTTCCGACACAATATGATGTTGGAGTAGACAATAACGATTTTACTCCGGTCTCGTTTGCGCAGGTGAAGGCAATCATCGAGAAACAGATTGAACAATCAAAAAAAGGAGAACAATAGGATGAAAATACAATACATGAGCGATCTGCACCTGGAGTTTCAGGAGAACAGCAGGTATTTGAAACATAATGAATTGTCAGTTACTGGCGAGGTGCTGGTGCTGGCCGGAGATATTTTCTATCTCAGGAATAAGGTTGCTCCGTTGACGAAGTTCTGGAAATGGGCTTCGGAGAACTACCGGCAGGTGCTGATTGTCCCCGGCAACCACGAATATTACAACTATTCAGACGTGATGGAGCGTGGCCTGCAATGGCGGTGGATGTTCCGGGATAATGTCGGCTACTATCAGAATCAGGTCGTCCGCATCGACGATACCGACTTCGTCCTGAGCACGCTGTGGTCGCGGATCAATCCGAACGATGAGTATTTCGTGTGGAAAGGCATGAACGACTTCCGACAGATCAAGTTCGGCGGGAAGCTGCTGCAGGTGGAGGAGTTCAACCGGATGCACGAGACCTGTATCGACTTTATCCGGAAAAGCGTCGAGGAGAGTACGGCGACACATATCGTGGTGGTTACACACCATCTGCCGACACTCCAGGTAGTGGATCCGCTTCATAAGGGTTCCGTGTTGAACAGCGCCTTTGCCAGTGAATACAGAGACTTGATTGTCGGCAGCCGGATCGATGCCTGGATTTACGGGCATTCGCATACCAACATAGATGCTGAGATTGGCGGTACCCGCATAATCTGCAACCAAATGGGATATGTTTTTGAAGATGAACACCTGATGAACGGATTTGATCCGGGCAAGTTTATTGAAATTTAATGGACATACAGAAATGAACGAAAGAAAAATCATAGATAGAAAATTCCTTGCCGATTTGGCGAAGGAGGTCGGACTGAATGCCTCGCATTTGGAGGCGTTGGGTGAAAGCCGCCAATGGGAGATTGTCGTTGGTGGCGATATGCTGGAACAGCTGGTTGAGATTCAACATCGGTTCGAGCAGCTGGCGGTGATGGGCGATGATGAGTATCGGGGATTCTATATTGAGGTACCGCGCCCCGAGCCGGAAGAGTGGGGCGACGCCGAGGAATTGATTGCTTCAGGGGAATATGACAGTCAGAAGGTGTTCTTAGCGGATTGGCTTGCATTCAACCCGATGGAGACCAGGTGGTTCCATGTCGCTTCAAGCCGATACGGGGATTCTCGGTCAATCCGTGTTACAGACCGGAAGCGCACCCGCTTTATCATTACGAACCGCTCCAAGTGTGCAGATATAGAGCCGGATGATGCGTGGTGCAGAGAGAACCTAACCCGCCTCTTCGACTATTTGCAACGGATGATTGACGTCATTGTTGCGAATCCCGACGGGTTCAACGACTACGTGGCGCATAACCTGCCGTACCAGCAGCGTACAGGACGGATTGCCCAAAGGGAATTTAACCGTATAGTGCCGAATTCCAAAATCGAGGTGGAAGATCGAGAAACGGTCATCAAGGCATTGGAGGACTCGGTGCGTGGGCATTCTTTCCCTCTTTTGGAAACCATGACCATCCGAAGGTATTGCACCTATTACCGTATTGCCAACGAGATGTATGAAGATTATCACCGGAAACGGGGATTCAGCGGGCGTATCTATACAGATCCGCAGGATGTTCCTGAAGAACTACGTGATGTAGCCTACTACAAGCGTAAGAAGTTCGTTGACGTGGTGGAAATGTACGACATTGACAGTCCGGAGGATTTCATGCGGTTCGCGACTGACCATTATGGAGAATTGGGGCTTTCACGCCTGAATATCTTTGCTTCGAACGACCGTCAACAAGGGTGGAAAATTGTTGTTTCCAACAGTTATTCTGCCAATGCCGGATTGGCCATCGAAGTGGCGACAGCCTTGTATAAGGCCGGGGCACCGCTTCTGATATACGACGCAGAGAAGCTCCTAAGAATCCTGTTTGAAGAGGATTATGTACGGCTGGTTCCCGACTCCTATCATAACTATATGGGATATCAAGAAGAGGGCACCGTCTACGAACTGCCGTGGGAATACGAGTGTACGGACGATGCTAATTCGGTTCTGACTAAGGAGCATTATCAGGAGATTGTATCTATTGCCGAATGGCAGCCGGAGGAAAGAATTGTGCTTCATTAAAAGAATATGACTGAAAAACTAAATGTAAATTATCGGCTCTATATTGAATTAGTGCCGATAATTTGTATAATTCAGATACTTTACCTGAAAATGTATCAATTTAAAAGTCTTTACGGATTTTGTAATTGTATGTGATTTTATCCTATGCTGCAAAAAATAAAAACCCGGATTCATCACCAGTAAATTGGGGCTGGGAGAGGAACGACCGGGACTGCGTTGCGAATATAATACAACTTTCTCAAATACGGATGGATTAGGAACTGTTTATATGGAAGGAATCTACATAAAAAGAGAAAATTCTATTCAGATTGCTTTCTTTGTTATTGCAAAACGGAATATTAACAGGTAATCATAAGTGGCTTTCATTGTAAAAAAGATGAATATATGGAGTTTCCAATCAGAATTACTGAATGATACTTGATATAGTTCATAAATTGATCATTCGTGAAGGGGGTATGTACGGTTAATTCCCGACTCATATCACAATTATATGGGCTATCAGGAAGAGGGATCAGGCTACAAGCTACCATGGAAGTACGAATACTAGGACGATGCTAACCTGGTTCTGACTAAGGAGCAATATCAGGCGCGATTGTATCTATCGCTGAATGGCTGCTCGAAGAGAGGGTGAATCCAATTGTTTGATGACTCAGTGGTAATTGCTAACTTGGCTTATCTCTATGTGGATCCGTATAGGGATAAGTTAAGTTTTTATGATTTTGTAATTAAGTGTGGTTATATATCCAAACTGTTTATTAGGGCTTCACGAAGTTTTGTTCTGTTGGCATTATCTTGTAACAATTGAAACAGAACCTGATCAATAACTGCGAATTTGATGTGTTCCCTGATCGTTTTCGATGAATATGGATTTCCTTTTTGGAGCTTGACGATTTTTTCGTATCCTCCTTCGTAAGGAATTAGTTGCCAAAATGGTTCCGAATTAAGATGCCAATACGGGGTTCCAGCTTTGGGCTTAAAGATTATAGACTTTCCTACATATCGTTCCCAATTTTGATGGAAACAATTCTCCAATTCTTCTGTGAAGACTATTTTGTTCGTTTGGATGCGATGTGATGCTATTAGGTCAATTATGCTAATAAGCAAAATCGCTTTATGAGGAGCATTTTTCCCTTGTTGTTTATTTGTATGAAGATTCGAGAATAAGTCGATATAATCATTTAAGTTATAGTTCATTTCTTGTTTAGCTATTAAGCTGAAAGCATTGGGGTCAGCCTTCATTTGGTAGATTTTTATATTGGGATTTAACGTCCTTGCCAGTTGTGTGATTTTTTCTTTATTTGTGGGATCAATCCGAACCCCCAAATATAGAGATTCAAAGCACTCTGCTCCAATCGTCACAAAGGTTCGATTTTCTTTATGGTTAAACTCGGTTTTGTCGTGTTGGAAAGGGAGTCGTTTCATAAACCAAGGAGTGGGTTTGAAGATAAATAGCCTTACCTCTTGTTCATGTTCCCATGCTTTGGCCTTGGTATATACCTGATAACTAAAGAAGTCTTCTTGATCGCGATAATAATCTGGCTTATTTACTATATCTCGATATTGAACATCTCGGCCTTGAGTTGTCACCATCATACCATAATTGGCATTAATATATTTGGCCACATGGTCCATATTAAGGCCAAGACAAATGCCCTCGTGTTTATTATAATAACTCCACATTAATATGGAATTATATAATTTAGACAGACAGCATATCCATAAATCTTCGCGATTGTTTGTGAGCCTGTTTGAGTTTAACTCTTCGATAACGTTTGCAGGCCAGCCCGTACGTTTCTCCTCCGGGACATTCGAACAATCTATCAGACTAGGATGACAATCAAACGGGTCATTAAATGTCGTAGCATTGGCGTACATAAGGTCACTATAATGCAACATCATTATAGCGCCATTAATGTCGAGATACTTATATAATAGTTTGCTCATCCTGCTGAGAGATAATAATGTCATTCCAACTGTTTTCTATATACCGAATCCAGTGTATTCCCGTCTTTATCTTTCCATTCGGTCCATCCGTTGGAAGGTCTACCCGTACAGAAATCAGCGGCTGTGCTGGGGCTTGAAAAGGTCTTGTCTGAGTCCATCGTCCATACGCCGTCATGCAAAGTTGCATACTCCTCGATCATCTTCTCCCACTTTGCTTTCCATGTAAAAGAGGGAACGCAATTATTGGCGATGATACTGCCTTTTAATACGGTAAATCCTGCGGAATTATAAAATCCTTTTGCGTTACAGCCGCGAGCTTTTGTATAAAATAGATGTTCTTCCTTAGGTTGGGATATTTCAAAGATACCACAGCCGATAAATGACGCCAGGAACTTAATGTCCTCAAAAAAATCATCCATCGCGTCCCGCTGATGTTCGGGGAGGTTGGGTGCTTGGGGAATCTGTTTGTTCTCGTTCAATACAAACGAGTTCGACTGCTTGGCTTCGGCAATTGCACAGTATTCCAGATATTGCACGTCTGCTTTGGTCATATCCTCGTCTTTCGAGACAAAGACAAACGCCTTTTGCCAAAATGCCTTTTTGCTGTCGTGGTCTTTCGCCCGTTCCTTAAAATTCTCGGTCTCACCGATGTAAGCTTGCGGTTTTGTCGCCTCATCTTCTCCGATTAGGATATAAAACGCCGGCTTGTGTAGTTTCTCCTGCTCATGCAGATAGGCCAGATTCGAGCGCGGAATCATAAACATCTGGCAAATCTTGTTGCTGATGAATGAATACTGTGTTCCTTTTGGATCGCCGTCGATTAAATATGTAGTAACTGTCTTGCCCATAATTATTTCAATCTAATTTCGTCAATTAAATCAAATATAGCAGAAAAGTTATCAAAGTCCTCATCTATAAATGATTTACAATTTACAGCTAAAATGGTTTTTGACTTATTTTTAATATCATCAGCAACTTTATCTATAGATAGACCACTATAATATCCATGTTTTTCTGCGACGGCCTGTTCTACCGCTTCCTGATATTTCTCTGGTGGATAACAATTTTCTATAGTAAATGGCTCTTTCTGATTGTATCCAGCTGTTTTAAGTAACAGAAAAGCGTAGAAATTATTCGCGACAATCGCATCTTTATACTTCACATGCTTAATTTTTTCATTATTATTATCTTTTTCGAAACCGCTATTAATATCTTTATTACCAGCGACATCATTGTCAAAAATGCCAATAAATTTCTTATTCCACTTTATTTCAGAGCAAGATAAACCAATTAAAACTTCTCTGATATGTTCAGAACTATTCATTGAAAAAACATCAAAGTCTAAATCGGGATACCTTGACTGTAATCGTTTATATGCCTCTTCAATATGCGTTTTATCTGTTTGTCCTTCTACCAAGATAGTAAGAGGTTTATTAGATGTAATAAAAGCATTTTGTTGATCAAGGTTCCATAGATTATTGGTTAAATCTGCAACCAACTTGCATTTATCTTTATCAGCACATACCATGTAGCCTTGAGAGTCTGTCCCTAAACTTAAGATATGCTTAATATCAACGCTTGCGGCCATGGATGGAGAATGAGTTGTTAAAATTACATGTCGATTATTTGTGTATTGCTGGATAACCTCTAACAATTTAATCTTGTTTATTACATGAATATGTGCATCCGGCTCATCTAACAGATATAACGTATTTTCAGAGCCCGTATATTCTAATGCGGCTTTAATTAATAACAATTTCTTTTGACCTTCACTCAGATCCTTTGTTGTTAAACCTCCATTGAAATGAATTGTAATGGACTCTAATATTTTTGAACTCTTAGGTGTAAAAGCAATATATAAATACATAAATAGCATGTCAATATTTATATACTGCTTTTCTATAAATGCTTTAAAATTATCCAAAGAAAAATTAGCCGTCTGATTTAATGAATTAATAAATATTAAAACTTGACTATCTTTATAATTTTCATAATTTGAGGAGTTTACAGTAAATTGGATATTTTCAACAGTTGTAATTCCTAATATTTCTTTTACGAAAGCCTTATTATCATCCGAGTCTGAACATAATATAGATAACAGAGCTATATCCCAATAATACTTATTTAAATACAACATTGAAGGCCAAGATGCAATTTGGGCCTGTTTATTTATCTCTTTAATATATTTAGAATATGACAGTAAATAGTATTTTTCCCACATGCGTTGTTCTTCTCCGCTATATATTGCTATTATTCGTTTCGGGTATAGTGGAGTTCCTGTAGTTCCTTTTGTGGGCATTACTAGCCCTTGTGATAATTTTTTATTCTTATATTCTATATTAACTGTGCAATCATCAAACATTTTATAGCTGATGGAAAATTCTGTTTCAAATGATTCACGCCCTTGGTATAGATTACAAAAAATAGAACTAATACATTCCAATATATTACTCTTCCCGCACCCATTGTTACCGATTAAAAGAGTTAAGCCATTATGGGAGCTTAAATCAAAGGTTTGCTCCTTAATATTCTTAAAATCTTTTATGTATAAACTTTGAATATGCATGATAACTATCGTCTTATATGGGTTAATTGATTACAATCCGCTCCAAATTGCGGGGTTCGTTAACAGATTGGCAACGATATTCGATGCTACATCTGCTCCAAATGATTTCAATTTTTCAATAATTCCCGGACGAGCCTTCTGCAGATCGTTGCTCGCTTCGGCTACCACGGCTTTTAGTTCTTTGATTTGACGTCCCGTAAGATCATCTTTAATAGCTTCAAGGAACAATTCTACAGCAAGCGATTGTTGCTGGTTTTGTGTTTGGCTATTGGAGTTATTGATATTTGTCGTAACTTGGATTGATCCTCGTTCATGGTCTTGCTTTTTAGGCGAAGGTTTAATCCGAGGAATTGCAGTCGGTAATACGGCAAATGCTTCCAGAATTGCCAACAACTTTTTCTGTTGATCTGGCCATATATTTTGCTTACTTATTTGTTCAAAGTCTGCAATGTATTTATCATCCGGGTAATTTATTTCTATAAATCTTTTGGCTTTTTCAAGCCACTTATAATATAAATCCATATCTGGATAGTCATAATATGACAAAATAGCATTATGATATTGCAAAGTCGGAATTCTGTTTTTTTGCTCTGTTATCAGATCATGTATAGTTATATTTTCCATTCTTATTCAAATATTTGGGTTTCAAATTTTGATATAGCTCGCTGATAATAAGGAGATAATTGTTGCAAGTCTGAAGCCTCCTTATATAATATAGTCATATGTTTTACTATATTCTGTTGAATTTTTAGAGGCGGAATAGGAATAAGAATCCGTTTTAAGTTTTCAACTCCCAATTCGGTCTGTTTTGTTGTTTTGGCTGATTTTACATTTTCTACCTGCTCTTGTCCATATCTACTGTTAAAAACAAGCTCAAAATATTGGGGCTCAATACAATTCTTATTCAGTCTTAATAATAAAACATGGCTATCATACAGTAATCTCGTATTATCTTTATCTACTACTGCAGCACGACCTATTGTCCCTTCTCCTGTGGAATTTATAAGAATATCTCCTTCTTGTGTGAGATTCTCTTCGTCAATAGATTCTAGCCATGATGGATCAACCGTTTTTGCGTATTGCGTTTCTATCGAACCCCAACGAACGCACTTCTGATTTAAAATGAATACATTGGAGTCCTCTGCATATTTCGGACTTTTCCCTCGCTTTATATCTAAGTACAGAGAGCTATCACTATTAAGACTGACAGTCTTATATTTTGAAGATAAATAAACTCGTGAATGTAATATTTTATCAACACCCCATTCACGAATCTTATGGAATGGAACTAAATCAAATGTTGAGACCTCTCCTGCTCCATTAGGGTGAAGTTCTGAAACTCCAATACATTCCGATAAATAAGCTCGAGCCTCTCTTGCTTTGATTAATCCTTCACTATATCGACGATGGCCCTCATTAATAATATTATTGTACTCCTCCACCAACTTATTTTGTTCTGCTAATGAAGGAAGAGGAATCTTTATATCTAAAAACAGAGGCTCTTGTAAATAGTGGCGATTGGTCGTGCCATTACTTGCTTGTTCGCAAAATTCAATAAACTCATTCGTTGTCGTTAGTAATGCTAAATAATGAGGGTTTACTTTTGAATAATCCACATCAAAAGTCCAGAAGTTGCCGGTTATAACACCTCCATCCAACACATCTGGGACAACGCCAAATGCACCGTTACGAGCATCTATCTTGGACAACAAAAATTGTCCTTTAGAAATCACAAATTGGTTCTTAGTGCCAATTTTACTTCCTATAACGGTATCTCGCAGAGAGATTCCACCGTTGCGTATCTTAATGGTGGCACGTTTGTAATATACATCATCTTGTATCTCAATCGCGGTTTTATTACGAGTAAGAAATTCCTTGATCTGAACCAGCGGATATTTGGTCGTGAATCGGATTTTGGAGTCATTCAGATACTGCACACTCCAGTTGTAAAGCAGCGAGAACTTTACAAAATCCAAATACTTGTATGTACTTTTACTCTTTAACATAGCTCCTTCGTTTTGCCATCCTGATCGGTCCGAACCACTTTATTCTCGACTATCTCATAGTGAAATTTCAACTCATTTGAGGTCCACATATGATGCTCCTTACGATAAGGTGTAAACTCTTTGAGCAAATCGATTAATTGATTCTCGCATTCGGCACCGGTTGTCGTAATGCCTGCTTTTTCTACTTGGGCGATGGGGATAGTATAATCAAATTTTTCTTTGACAATCGCCCATATTTCGGTTGTAATTTTTGTTTCTAACGCACGCCTTTCAGCCCGCTTCACCTTTTTCTCCACAACAGGGTTACTCCGTTCTGCCAGGAATGAATCAATCTCATTAAGTTGTGATTGATACTTGGCTTCTACTTCTTCGGTCGCCGCTTGTTTAATCGCATCGAACTGGGCCCGTTCCTCTGCCGTGAACTTCTTGAAGAACAGTAGACTGGGTTTTACCGTAGCCCCCGAGGCCATGAATACGTCTTGGGGAATAGAGGTGATCAAAATTATTTTGGCCATTCCCTCGAACAGTTCGCGTACAGTTTGCAAATTGGTATTATTGAGAACTCCTTCCGGCAATACAATACCCAAACGTCCGCCCGGTTTGAGCAAGCGGATGCACCGTTCGATAAACAACACTTCAGTCAGGCTGCTAAGTTTCCCGATCGCATATAAATCCAGTATAGAGTCCCCGATGTGGTCATTGATCTGGCTCAAGGCCTGTTGATATACCTCTTTATCATATTTTTTCTCGTATGCGGCAATCTTCTGCGCATCGGTTTCCACATCGGCTTCTGTTATTTTTAGCGATTTTTCTACGCGAGAACCGAATGGCGGATTGGTTAGAATCACATCGAACCGACTTTCAAAAACTCCGTTGACATTTAACAATCCGTCGTGGTGATGAACGCCTCCGTGTCCATCTCCGTGCATAATCATATTCATCTTTGCGGTTCGGGCCATACGAGGGTTGGCATCCGTACCATAGATGCAGTTGCTGGACAGATTCTGCAACCGGCTGTTTAGATTCCCTGTGTCGAGTTCCGTGTTGAGCGCAGCAAAATAGGCATTGACCTGTTCATCGATAACTGACTTCTGTTTTTCAGTCAGTGTTTCATAGCGTTCATCGAAAAGTTCTGACTTGATGCGCTCTTTAACCTTTTGTATGTCACTTTCAATTTTCTCACGCACATACTCGAATGCCTTGATCAGGAAGCCGCCACTGCCACAACAGGGGTCACAGATGATTTCGCCCTCTTCGGGATCAAGTAGCTCCACCATAAAATCAACTATTTTACGGGGTGTGAAGAACTGACCGAGTTCTCCGCGAAAGGTTTTCCCTAAGAATTTTTCGAAGGCAATACCTTTCACATCATCTGCCGTGCGGGAGAGATTATATACTTCGAGCTCTTCGACAATAGCCTCAAAACTAGCCTCTTTTATCTTTATCGTATCATTGGCTTCGAATAGATTATCTTTTGCATAATCCTCCTTTGTGCGCTCGAATAATTGCTGATAAAAGGGCAGGCTTAGTTTTGATTTTGTTTTGTCATAGGCTTCCCGTAGTTTTTTAAACTCTTCCTTTGAAAAAATCTGCGTGCCGGTATTATCTCGTTCATATCGGATTTTAATGAAGAGGACCTTGCTGATTTCATCAAATGCAGCCTCCGGGGACAACTTGTCGTTATTGCGTATGATATTATGGCATTTGAAAAGCAGTCTACTGAATTCATCACGCGTAAACGTTTTGGTCTGACTTAATAATTCCTTGATCTTTTTTGCATTGGTTAGATCCTCAGCCTTGGGTATATCAACGATTTCCTCAAGTCGTTTGGGGATTTTGCCCTTAACGACCTTGAATATACGAGTCTCCTTCAGGTTCGTGGTAACGAAGAAATCCGCTCCGGCCCAGGATGCATAATTAGATCCCTGGTAATAGTCTTCTTCTTGAATCGTAACATATTCGGCTTTGCATTCTACAACAATTATGGCAGATACATCCTCTTTTTTGTCTGATTCTGATCTCCATATCACAATATCTGCTCGCGCTTTACCTTGGCCGCGATGTGAATTGCTCACCGGAACCTCTTGAGCCATCTGCTCAAGCGAGTACCCGTAGACATTCACCAGTCGGCTGATGTATTCCTGGCGAACCCTCTCTTCAGGAGTTAGAACCAATTCTTTATTTTTCAGAGGGGCAAATATTTTGTTGCCGTTAATCTGGAGTTCCATATGCGCTATTTTGTACTTTTTATTAATTCTTTGGGATCAACTTGAAGTATTTGGGCTATCTCAAACAACACTTCTAAACTTGGCTGCCGTCGATTACAGACGTAGGAATTGACAATACAGAAACTTTTTCCAAGTTTCTCTGCCAGCCAGGTCTGTTTGATGCCTTTCTCTTCAAGTACCTCTTTGATTCTATTCATGGGTTTATCCATACTGTGTATAGATTGATTCATTTAAAATACGAAGATATAAAATATTATGCAATAAAAAGACAAAAGCGGAAGAGTTTTTCTCGCTCACTATATATTTCTATGATCAGGTTCCCGTGAATACCGAAGGAGGTTTTAGATTCTTTTAGTTCGTTTTTCGGTTAATTGAGACTTTAATTTAGCAAATAAATTTACCAGATTTACATAATTGAGAGGATTAAGAATGAAAATAATTATTGGTATTGAGGGCTAATGCACCTTCCTTATAATTGGAGTTCGTAATTACTAATGTTACTTTTGAGGAGGTCTAAAATAATAATTGATAGAATAGAAATCTGATACCTAAAAGAGTGTAATTTGTGGAATATGCTCTTTTAGGTTTTAAGATTGGCCATTTATTCCCTGTCGTCAAGCAGGTTATCGATGTCTCCATTCCCGATATAAGGCAAGTATCGCCGTATCTTCTCGGCAGACCAGTCCTACCATTTCAGCGTTTCAAGTTTCTGTATCACTCCGTCATCAAAACGCTTCCTTATCGGTCGGGCAGGAACACCGCCGACTATCGTATAAGGCGGCACATCTTTCGTAACAACGGCACGGGCGGCTATGATTGCCCCATTGCTGATGTGAACGCCAGCCATAATCACTGCTTTGTAGCCTATCCATACATCGTTGCCTATCACGATGTCACCTTTGTTATCCCAAGCCGTTGCCACGTCCGATTTCTCCAACTTCCAATCCTCATAAAAGAGCGGGAAGGTGTAGGTGGATAAGGATTTTAACGTATGGTTGGCACAGTTGAACAAGAATTTCGCACCAAAAGCCATGGAGCAGAACTTGCCGATTATCAGCCGCTCGTGGTTGATAGGATAATGGTAAAGCACATTGTTCTGCTCGAAAAGCAACGAGTCGGACACGAAAACATTGTAGACGGTATAGTCGCCCACTTTAATAGATGGGCCTTCCACAACTGCATTTACGGTCTGCGTGTCACCTGTGCATGGATATATCTTTTTCATCATGATATTTATTTTAGATATTTTGCTTATAGCTAAATTCTCATATAATACCCCCATAATTTGAGTTGCAGCTCTAGTAATCTGCTCATCCAGAACCTCTTCGACAAGAGGTGTAAATGTTACTTTTTTATCAGATATTTTTTCAATATCAGGAATACTATCAGATAAAGATATAAAAATAATATTGCGGTCTGGCTTTTGTGCTTGTCTAGGACTTCCATTCAGATCTTGGTTTTTTGTATTCTATTCTTTTATTTGTTTCAGGTCTTGACCTTCTTAGAGAAAGATTTAAATAATCCATTACAGCACTGTATTCACTTCCTATCCATTTGTTTGCCGCTGATGTATATTTAAAAAAACGACTCATTTTTGTATTTTCAGTTTCTTTATCCCTATATAGACACATTATTGTCTGAAGGATAGTTGTTTTACCACTTCCGTTCAATCCAAAAATGCCAGTAACAGGGCTTCCCTCAAAATTGATATCAAGATCTTTTATGCCATGTAATTGTTTAATATGCAGTGATTTTAATACTTGATTATTTGTGACTAATTTTCTTCTTGCCATAATTATATAGTTATTTGTTATTAATTTTATAAATCAAAAATTGAAGGATGATGCAATTTTATATTAACATAGGCGCTAATTCAAGATAATCTGCAAATTTCGCATTTTTATCTATCTTCGATTTATCCTACGAAATATTCAATTTACCAATTCATATGTCTCTTTCAATATACTTATCATATCATCTTCATGCTTCTGATATAATGTACTTATCCAATTCTCATTTGAACTATTTTGCATGATTTCACCCATAATGCGAAGTTTTAAGCTTCCTTTCTTAACCATCTTCTCATAAGATTTCATCTTCGACTCTGGTGAAAGATTAGAAAATTTTGAATTCACACTTCGGGAAATAATACACAAATTTCCAAATGTATCCTTGTTATTCCAAGAATCGAAAGAACCATTAGATGGATTTTGTGGATACCAATGCTCCACAGAATTGCGGAACTCAAATTCAAAATCCTCATATTTCTTCTTGTCGTTTTTCCATAATAGATAGTCCAGAAAGTTGAATACGATATGAGGAGTCTGGACACCAAGTTTATAATTGCCTCCATTCAGGAAGTTCTCTTGTGTTGCTTGTGCGGCTATAGATACTGCAGCATCTGTCAGTTTAGGATTTTGATCATCATCATTATTAAATAGCCACAGAATGAGTTCCGTTATCCAGTGCATGACTTTGGGTGAGGTATATGACACGCGGAGTGCGGACTGAATCATCAAACATTCTTTATTGCGAGATGAATACGTTTTTTCTCTTTCATAGGCATATTTAAATTCTGTATTTTTATAATATGCTTTCTTTTTGTAACCCTGGCCAGAAGTAAACAACTCTTTCAGGCTCCATTCGCCCTCATTATCTTCACCCGAATACTCGCGCTTAATGATAAACATATCGAAAAGGTATCGGGTTTGTAATAAATGAATGATGAACATTTGAGAAAAGTTTTCCTTATCAATAGGCTTTCCATTCATTTTTCCCTGACTGATTACGTTCTTAAAATCCGAAATCAGTTTTTTATCATCCAACAAGTCGCCCAAAGGCTTTTCCAAAGAAACTTCATTTAATTCTACAAACACCCTGAGGGCATGAAGCAGAAAATAAGGGAAATCTATAATGCTGTCAAAACGAACATGTATGTTATTGTCAAGCATACCATCAATATCGTCTATCTTAAATTTACTGTCTACAATTTCTGCTATAGTTGCACCTCTTTCCGATTCTTCAGTCACGCTGAAACTTTGCTGATAGTCTGACCATTTGTCGTCAGGCCAGCTATTCCACTCATTCCCAAAAATGTTCTCCCGATCAGATGGCGAGAAATGCATTTGAACGTAACCTGTCATATCGCTACAGGCATTCCATATTTTTGAAAAGAACTCTTGTTCGCCTCTATCGTTCAGATATCCCATGAGTTGAGCTTTCAGAATATCGTGTTGTTCCAATTGCTCCCCTCGGGTATTCATGATTTCGAAATAACGATTCAAGTCGGTATGTTCGGGCACTTCTATTCTATAGAGAACAACATGTGCTAAGCGTGAAACAAAATCATCTCTATTCAATCCTGATTTTTCTTCGAATTTTAGACGAATTACCTTGAGACCATTCAAAATAGGCTGTTCGATAGAATTTTCGTCATCGATTTGACTTGCCAATATTTTCTGAATACGAGCAAGTGTATAGTTTGAATTTGGACGACAGTCAAAGGAGAGTGTCTGCCCCAAATCTCCTTCCAAGACTCCATCGAAAACTAGATATTGCAACAGAAGGAATAAAGTTGTGAGGCGTTGTTGCCCATCAACCACTTCGTAGGTTTCAGCCTTACCTTGTATTTTTGAAACGATAAGTGAACCTATGTAATAATTTTCTAAGGAATCTATATCAATATCATTAATGTCATCTATCAACTGCCCAATTTCTTTATCTTCCCAAGCATAAGCACGCTGATAGCGCGGAATGACATAATGGGCATCTGCATCGAAAAGTGTATGCTCGTCTAAAATTCTTAATTCTTCTACCATATCAAATACTATATCCGTTTAATATACAAAGGTTTCTATATAATTTTTTCCATTCGTCATTTGCACGATCGTCCACGCTCAAAGTAAGCCTCATACCAGCAATTTCAGTATGTCTGCGAGCATAAGCTATCATCGCTATTACGGGTTTAGCATTGCTGTATCTATCAAAATCATTTCTTCCAATGGCATACCGGTTGATTGTATCAAAGCCTAAATGATTCATATCAACTCTGATCATCATAGCCCAGGTAAACAACTTAGTGACTGCCATAACGTCAAAATTATGAAAACGGTCGTAATAGCATAATAAGGCGCAAAAGAACAGATTGCGAGCGTAATTAAGCCCAGTTGATGAGGACTTGCAAGCCTTATCGAAAATCTCGACAGTGCCAGCATCTTTACCGTCTGTCAACATTTGCTTTATTTTATCGATGTTCGGATTGGTGATGATTTCCTCTTTTATGTTATGCAACATTTGCATATAATGATCTACCATTTCAAAGAAATCACTTCCAGAAATAAATGGCTCCGTAAGCAGAAAGTAAGGCATGGCCTTGTTGGCTCTGCGGGCATAGGTATATCCCGTGTCCTCTTCAATGCCCTTATAAATATCAATATCGGCTATGGTAAAATTTCCGCATTTACGACATTTGGCCCAGTTCCACAACGGAAAAAGATAATGATCAAACAACTCCCGAATGGCTTGGGGATCCTTTGATTCCCATTTTATCACCGCATGCTGCATCTCATATTTATCATGTATCTCTCTTAAATGATAGGCTTTAAGCAAATCGTGTGGATACAAAGCACGACCACGGGTATTCTGAGAATCGAACAACTGAAAAGCTTCACTGATTTTATTGACTGTGATGACCACCACCTCCAGTATATTTTTCAGCGCTTTCGTATAAAGCTTTTTCCCTTCATCATCCACAGAAGAAAACCACTCACTTATTGTCTTATAGTTTGCATGTATGTTCTTTTGGGTGATCTTATTAGAATACGTTACTTCCGACAGAGCACAAGTAAAATCAGGTAGTAAATACAGATTTAAGAGCAAAAAAGACAATATACGTTGCTGACCATCTACCACCTCGTACTCGCCATTTTCATTTTTATACAATATGACTGTACCTATACGGTATTTAAAGTTTGTATATTTTCTACTCTCTTCAATACTCTTTTGGATATCAAGGAGCAGCTCTATGATATTTTTATCCGTCCATTTATACGGCCGTTGATAATTAGGAATAACCAAATTGATTTTCAATAACTTATCAATAGACCATATCCGAGGAATACTATTTTTTAAACTCATATTATCGTTACAAATTATATTCAATAACCTTTTGTTTAGCTCGCAAAGAATTTTTCAAAATCCTGTCATTTTGCGAAATACTCAGTCTTCAACCAATAGGCATAAATCGGGTCCTGAAACGAGATTTCACCAGCCTTATTATCCAATATATCATTCTTGATAAGGGCTGCTTTTGAACGCGATATTGAGGTTGTTGAAGAGATTTGATAGCGATGCATTACTTCAGTCGAACTAATAGCTTTTTCTCCAGCTATAAGAGCCTTGAGGTAGTTCAGTTGCTGTGTGGTCAGTGTCTCGGTGATTGTTACAAACAACAGACTTAACTGTTCCACCAATGCCGTGTGCGCCTCACGCACGATCTTAACGGAACATACATCCTTCGTTCTGAGCCATGATAGCTGTGCCAACTGTTGTGCGTAGTAAGGATGGTTATCTACGAGCTTTGCAATCAAGTGGCTTGCTTCATCGCTGATGTTCTTGCCGGTATCAGTGAAACGATTCTTGAAAAATTCCATGAGACAAAGCGTCTCAATCTTATTGAGAAACATCAGATTGCCGAACTTGTAGAAGGGTTTGGATGAGTCGGTAAACACTTCCATCATCATGTGGCGCTTGCTGCCATAGAGACAATAGGCCACACTTTGGTGCAGCTGCCAATGTGAACGCAACTTTTTCTGGAAATAGTCTGGGTCAGTAAATTCCGCGATATTTTGGAACTCATCTACACAAATCACGATTTTCAGTCCTTTTTTCCTGGCAATCTTTTCGGCAAGATTGAGCACTTCATCGGGGTTGCGCTTTACCTCCTCCCAATCAAAGTCGATTGAAACCTCATTAGTGGGGTCTGTGCCGATTGAAATTTTGGGAACAAGATGCGAAAAGAAACTCTTCGCGCTCTCGATTGCCTCCTCCCATTTTGTGGAAGTGGCGGCAATAACCTTCTGGGCAAGCAGCGAATAGAAATGCTCCTCGCTACGTACATTGAAAAGGTCGATATGGCAAATCCGGAGGTTACTGTCCTGCGCCATCGCTAACTTTGCGGCCTTGTTTACAAGCGAACTTTTACCCCAACGACGAGGAGATATGATAATCGTGTTAATTAACGACATAAAGTTCTGAACCAAGTCGGCTGTTTCTTTCTTACGGTCGGTAAAATTCTTCTCAGTAGCAATCTTTCCAAATATAAACGGAGTTTCCATAATGCTCTATTTTTGATTTCAAACACAAATATAATACATAAAATGTAACTACAAAAAATGTTGCAACAAAAAGTGTATATACATTTATTGTAGTATTTTGCTGATCAGTGTTGTCTTTATATAAATATCAGGGTAAAAGTCGTACAATCATAATGAGTTTCGCTTTCTTTTTAGAAACAATATATTGTTTGTTATTGGTGAAATACGAATTCTACGAATAATATAATAGTGTTTAGTATCTCTACCCCCAATAATGTGGGCAAGCAGATTACTGATTACGGAAAGAGTAAAATCGAAAATTTATTTCAGTAACTTATCATAAAATAAAGTAAAGCCGATATATTTATATATTATATGATAGGTTGAGTTATGACAAAAAGTGCAATGGGTACCAAGTTGCCTAAAAAACTGGAGCAGAAGATGCAAATTGTGAGTGAGCAAATCAGACTGGTACGATTGAGTAGGAACCTTAGTGTCGCACAGATTGCCGAACGTGCCACCTGTTTGCCTCTTACGGTTTCACGTATCGAGAAAGGTATACCGACAGTGGCTATAGGCATTTATCTTAGGGTGCTTTATGCGCTTCAGCTGGATGACGACCTTCTTCCTATTGCTGCTTATCATATAGCAGCCCTCATATGTAGAGCTGAAAATTTTTTGAAACGAATTGCCAATGACTCTTATGCTGGCAATATTTTGACTAAGCTGACAGTTTTGAAAACGCACTTAAGGCCGATGCTTCATCCTTTATCACATTATGCCCCTGATGAACCGGTTTATAAGTCTGAGTTGATGCAGGCAGAACAATTATTTAGCGAGATATCAACACTTTTGGAAGCTGCAAATTATAAGAATAGATGTAAGGTGGTTGTTCCAAAACATGGAAAGCTATTATTACAAATAAGGGGAAGATCTGGATGGAACTATAATTATAAGTTTGATGTAGAAGATCATTTAATATCGTATACTGATGCTGCTGGCGCTAAACTTATTACGGATGTACCTTTGCAAGTAGTTGAGATGTTTGAAGGAAAGCCGGATGGTACAACTAAATCCTATTTTTGTAGTAAAAATAGTCGTATATATAAGATAATGCACTATATCAGTATCGATGACTGTGTAACTAAAATTGTTTCTTTTTTGAGTACTCCTGACGGAGGTAATAAGCACGATGCTATCTATTGCCTAATCATAGTAATATGTTTTTCTGCATTAATGTTACAGCCCCTCCAAATCCTATAATTACTTTTGACAAGGTGTTGACCAATGAATTGTAACGAGAATGATGGTTGTGTATTCCTCTATAATTACAAAGGAAAGCGGAATATATCTTGACTTCATCATTTTAGTTGTGACATCGCGGAATGTAGTATATTTATCACAATACATATCAAGATAACGAAGACAACTTCTTCAATTTTTCCAGTTACCTTAAGATTTAGGATTCTTATGACGTTCTTCTACTATTTTATGGTAATATTCAAGAACTGGGTGTTTTCTTTGAATTGATGAGTGAGTGAATATTCTCCATTTTGTATCTTAATTAATCGTTTGGATTTAATCGCTTGTATAGTGGCTAATGTCCGATGGTTCTGTTCTCGTTCTATGGGATTTTTTTGGCATCTATAAGAGCCTGTTTAAAAATTAAAGTTTAAAAAGAAAAAGATGATTATTTTTAAGTTACTACACTGTAAATGGTTATGTACTTGATGGATTTAAAAGAAACACAATGGCAAGTTATCAAGAAAATCTTGAATCTGTAAGAAAGGAAGCGAAAATATGATTTACATGAGATATGGAACTCTATTTTCCATCTTGTAAAGATAGACTGTCAGTGGCGAATGCTCCCTTCTTATTTTGTTCCTTGGGCGTTGGTTTATTACTATATATCGCAAATGAACCTTCTTTGGCGAATTTGATTTGCTGCTGAATGACTTACGTGAGAAAGCGCGTGCAAGAACGGGCAAAACGCCGAAGCAGACGTGGATATTAAGATAGCCAAAGTGTCTGTTGGGATAAGAACTGTTCCCTAATATGATGCCAAGGCGGTTTATCTGCTGACCAAATATTTTAAGGAGCTTTGTTGCAACATCAAAATTATTCTTGCCGATGCTGAGATACAAGGGAGAGATAGCAGAAAAAATCAAAAAAACTTTCGGATATATACTGGAAATAATTGTGAGCGGAATAAGTCAAAAGGCCTTAAACCAATAGGTAATAATAGATGGGGTGCAGAACGACTTTTTTGTGATTTGACAATAATAGAAGACTTTGCAGAAACTACAAACTCACGTTCGATTCGGAAGAAGAAATGGTCAGATTAGCTTCTATAAGAATGTTATTAATAAAAGGGACTATCCATCTGATTGTGTAAATAGAAAACTACGAGAGAAATCCCCGTAGTTTTTATTTATATATTAACTTTGTAAAAAGGATATTTTATGGACATTCTGAAAGAATTTTTAAGTAAAGAGTTTCTGTCCCAGTTTAAGACTGGCGAAGATGTAAGCGCTTTCATGAAAGAGCTTCATACTCGTGTCTATGAGCAAATGCTGGAAGCTGAGATGGATAATCTTTAGGTTATGAGAAACACTCCAATCAAGGAGGTCATAGTGGCAACTCCCGCAATGGTAGTTATAGGAAGCAGATTCAAACAGAGATGGATGAATCTGTTATTTAGGTTCCCTGTGATAGGAAAGGTGAATTTGAACCTGTTGTAGTTCCTAAACATCAATCCCGCGGTTTATCTATTGAACGTCTTGTTCTCTCTTTATGCTAAAGTCTGGGTGTATCTGCCATTGAGTCGGATATGCAGGAAATATACGGCGTAAATCTCTCCACTTCTGCCATCTCTATTATTACTAATAAGGTTGGCCAGGCTGCTTCAGAATGGCAGAATCGTCCTCTTGAGAGCTTATACATGATTGTCTGGATGGCATTGTATTCAAGGTTAGGGAAAATGGCAAGGTAATCAACAAGACTGTTTATCTATGTGTAGGTCTGAATAAGGAAGGCTTGAAAGAAGTATTGGGTATGTGGGTTGGTAAAAATGAGAGTGCCGCTTTCTGGATGGGTGTTTTAACGGATCTCAAAGCCCGTGGTATAGAAGATATCTTGATTACGGTTACTGACAATCTGAATGGGTTTACAGAAACCATCAAAAGTGTTTTCCCGGCCTCTACCACTCAAATATGTGTGGTACATCAAATCAGAAATTCCTGTCGGTATGTGGTTTGGAAAGAAAAAAAGGAGTTCACCTCTGATTTAAAGAACATCTACAATGCACCCACTAAAGAAGCCGCAAAGATGGAATTAGATAACTTTGAGCAAAAATGGGGTGGGAAATATCCTTATGCAATACGCTCATGGAGAAATAATTGGGAAGAATTCACCGTATTCTTTGATTTCCCCGTCGAAATTAGAAAGATTATATATACAACTAATCTCATTGAAAACCTGAATGGGAAAATCAGAAAGTACACTAAAAATAAGCTGTCATTCCCCAATGATGATGCCCTAAAAAAGTCTGTGTGTCTGGCTATTAACGAAATAGAAAAGAAATGGTATCAACCTATTTGGAATTGGGCATTGATTTTTAATCAATTTATAACTATATTTGAAAACAGGATTCAAGTATAAAACCTGAATCCTGAAGTTTTCTATTTACACAAAATTCTGGATAGTGCCGAATAAAATTTAAACAGGCTCTAAGGTACAGTTTTAAATATTCCTTGGTCTTTTTCCATTACGATAAATGTTAAGGCACAGGCTAATGTTTCCCATTTGTCAGCTTCTTTTCTCTAAGTTTAACGAGCTCTTTCTTGGTTATCGCTTTCTTTGCCATATCTGTATTCTGCTTCAAGGAGTTATTACTATTGTTTCTGATTTTTGTTTGAGGGACATAATTTTGTCCCCAGTCTGACTTTTAGAGGACAAACTGGGGACAAAATTATAAAATTTAATATGGTATTTTAGGCTTCTTTATGTATATAAAATACTGATTATTAGCTATATGGTGGTTGATTTTATTATTATTGAATTTTCCAAGGTGTATTTTGTAATTAGCTGATAATAAACGGTTTAAATTTTGCTATTTGCCGATGCAGAAATGCGCAAATATATTTTGCAGCACCATATCATTTGTCACTTCCCCTGCTATATCGGATAAATGGAAAATACATTCGCGTATGTCTTGTGACAGAAAATCTCCGGAGATATTTGCGTCCAATCCTTCTTGTACCCGGTGAATTGCATCCAGCGCACGTGTTAGTGCTTCGTAATGGCGGACGTTTGTTACAATGACATCATTCTGGGTGACTGTTGGTAAATGAGCGGCTGCTACGAGTCTCTGTTGGAGTTCATCCGTGTGCAAACGTTGTTTCGCAGAAATAAAAATAGATTCTATTTCCGAACCTATATGCTCAGAAAATTGTGAGACAAGTTCGTTTTTCTGAGTTTCATTTATCAGTTCTACCTTATTAAAGACTAAAATCAATTGTTTGTGTTCACAACGAGGAAGAATCTTATCGGAGAGCAGTGTTAACTGTGAAATTGCGTCAGCCGAATCAATCATCCACAGTACAATCTCTGCCTGATCGAGTTTTTGAAAAGTCCGTTCGATACCCAGGCTTTCTATCGTATCACTGGTCTCCCGGATACCGGCTGTATCGATAAAACGGAAAGTGATACCACCTATATTCACAGTATCCTCGATGACATCCCGTGTAGTGCCGTGAATATCGCTTACAATAGCCTTGTCTTCATTCAGCAGGACATTCAGTAGAGTTGATTTTCCTGCATTGGTTTCTCCGATAATAGCTACCGGTACACCATTTTTTATGACATTCCCTACACTGAACGAATTGGCCAGACGTGCAATGACTTCTTCTATCTCGTCAGCCAGTCGGCGTAGGGCGGAACGGTCCGCAAACTCTACATCTTCTTCACTGAAGTCCAGCTCCAGTTCAATCATTGAAGTGAAGTTCAGCAGTTTCTCACGTAGAGTTGTCAATTCTTTGCTAAAGCCACCTCGCATTTGACTCAAGGCAAGACGGTGGGTAGCAGCAGAGGAAGAGGCAATCAGGTCGGCAACGGCTTCGGCCTGACTTAAATCCATTTTACCATTAAGAAACGCTCGTTGAGTATATTCTCCCGGTTGCGCCATGCGACACCCGTTCTTAATCAGTAGTTGCATCACTTGTTGTAAAATATAAGATGATCCGTGACAGGTGATTTCAGTGCTGTCTTCCCCTGTATAAGAGTGTGGAGCCCGGAAGAGACTGACAAGAACTTCATCTATCATTTCTTCTCCGTTATAAATTCGGCCGAAAGTAAGCGTATAAGGTTTCTGTTCACTCAGCAGCTTTCCGGATTTGGCCGGGGTAAAAATACGGCCGGTGATGGTAATAGCTTCAGGACCGGAAACACGAATGCTTCCGATGGCTCCTCCTTGAGCGGTTGCTATGGCGCAAATTGTGTCTTGATTCATTATCTAATTCATTTTGAGAAGCAAAGATAGAGCTTTCTTGGTAAAAAACAGAGCAAACAGATAGAAGTTATACTTTATTATTTTATCTTTGTTCGCGTACAGCAAGACAAACTTTATGGCTATGGCACACACACTGGATTCATTCCCGGATACCGGAGACCTTGAGAATTTGAAAGATAATTATCAGAAAATCACTTCTGTCCTGGCAGGACATCAGATTGCATTTTGGGAATATGACATTCCTACAGGAGAGTGTAATTTCACAGATGAATATTTCCATATTTTAGGGTTGAAGGAGGCCGGAATCATATTCAGAGATATTAATGACTTTTATCGGTTTGCCCATCCGGAGGATGTTATCTCTTACCAAACGACTTTTGCGCGGATGCTTGAATCGGAAACCAAAATCTCCCAAATTGTGGTACGTTGTGTAGGGAGGCAAGGAGAAACAATTTGGCTTGAAGATAATTTTATTGCTTATAAGAAGAATAAGGAGAATGGCTCTGATAAAATTATAGCATATACTGCCAATATCACTTCACGTTGTGAAAAAGAAGTCCAGATCAGGCAGCTTGAGGAACGAAACCGGAAAATTATTGAAGCACTACCGGAGTTCATATTTATTTTTGATGATAATTTTTTTATTACGGATGTATTGATGGCACCCGATACAGAGTTGTTGCATCCGGTGGAAGTGTTAACAGGAGCAGATGGGCGATCTATTTATTCTTCTGAGGTCAGTGACTTGTTTATTAGCAGTATTCATGAATGCCTAAAAAGTGGGAAGTTAAAAGAAATAGAGTATCCTGTGGATGTCGAAGCCGGCAGACATTTTTTTCAGGCACGCATTGCTCCGTTTGAGGGAAATAAGGTGCTGGCCTTGATTCATGATATTGGTGATCGGATGCGACGTTCGCAAGAGCTACTTGAAGCCAAGCAACGGGCAGAAGAGGCTGATCGGATGAAATCAGTATTTCTGGCCAATATGAGTCATGAGATACGTACTCCTTTAAATGCCATTGTGGGCTTTTCGGAAATTATAGCTTTGACTGAGGATGAAAAGGAGAAAGAAGAGTATTTAGGGATCATTCAGCAGAATAGCAATCTACTGTTACAACTGATTAATGATATTCTCGATTTGTCACGAATCGAGTCGGGTAAGTCGGAAATGCATTGTCAGTTGACGGAAATGAGCGGATTGGTAGATGAAGTGGATAAAGTACATCGTCTTAAAATGAAAAAAGGAGTCAAGCTGAATGTGATTCGTCCATCAGAGGAAATTTGGATTTCGACAGATAGGAATCGGGTGACGCAGGTATTGTTCAATTTCTTGTCGAATGCAATTAAAAATACCATTGAGGGTAGCATTACTTTCGGACTTGTAAAAGAGGAAGAATGGGTTAAACTTTATGTAACAGATACCGGCTGCGGTATTTCCAAAGAGAAATTACCTTTGATATTTACCCGCTTTGAGAAGTTGAATGATTTTGTACAAGGAACAGGGCTGGGATTACCTATCTGTAAGAGTATTGTAGAGCGGTTGGGCGGTCGGATTGAAGTGGAATCCGAGCTTGGGCAGGGGAGTACTTTCATTCTTTATTTGCCCAATAGGCAAGTACAGGAAGTTGTGGTTGGCGAAAGAGAAAACGCAGCGGGTAATATGGGAGTGGAGAACCGGCAGAAGAAGATACTGATTGCGGAAGATGTGGAGTCCAGTTATCTGCAGATTAATGCCTTTCTGAAAAAAGAATATACGATTCTTTGGGTGCCTAATGGAGAAGAAGCTGTGAAGAGTTTCATACGCGAGAAGCCCGACTTGATTTTGATGGATATCCGAATGCCGGTGATGAATGGTATTCAGGCAACAGCAAAAATTCGTGCTATCTCGCAAGAGATACCGATTATAGCAATTACAGCATATGCCTTTTGTCCGGAAGGAGAGCGAGCTCTTGAAGCAGGGTGTAATGAAGTGATTGCAAAACCATATCCTCTGGAGAAGCTGAAAGAAACGATCGAAACTTATTTATAGGAGGGAGGAATAGTCGGTCTTTCAATGCAACAATTTATCATATAGTATGTTCTGTAGTAAATAATGCTATAAAGATAAATTGGATTATGAAGAAAGTAGTACTAATCGGGGCCAGCGGCTTCGTCGGTTCGGCTATTCTGAATGAAGCTTTGAACCGTGGATTCCATGTGACGGCGGTAGTTCGTCATCCTGAAAAGATCAGGATAGAGAATGAAAATCTGGAAGTGAAGAGAGCTGATGTTTCTTCATTGGATGAAGTATGTAAGGTTTGTAAAGGTGCTGATGCCGTGATCAGTGCTTTCAACCCGGGGTGGAATAATCCCGATATATACAAGGAAACCATTGAGGTTTATCTGACGATTATCGATGGTGTAAAAAAGGCTGGAGTTAATCGTTTTTTGATGGTGGGTGGTGCCGGTTCACTGTTTATTGCTCCCGGCATCCGACTGGTCGATTCGGGAGAAGTTCCCGAAAAGATATTGCCTGGTGTGAGAGCCTTGAGTGATTTTTATCTTGATTTTCTGAAGAAAGAAAAAGAGGTTGACTGGGTTTTCTTCTCGCCGGCGGCAGATATGGCTCCTGGAGTACGTACAGGCAGATATCGCCTGGGGAAAGATGAGATGATTGTGGATATGGTAGGTAACAGTCATATATCTGTGGAAGATTATGCGGCTGCCATGATTGATGAGCTTGAGAAGCCGGAGCATCATCAGGAGCGTTTCACCATAGGGTACTGAGCGGACGGTATTTTTCAAGGAAATTGAGATATAGCTTTGCACATCCCCGGGCATCGGAAAGTGCTTCGTGGTGTTTAAGTTCGATGCCTTCCCGTTCGCAACAGGCGCTTAGGTTGACCGGCTTGTATCCTAAAGAACGATAGATGCGGCAGGTACATTCCCAACGTTCCGGAAGCGATAACTCATCATAATCCAGTCCGTACATCCGCATGGTATTCTTCAGTACATTGCGGTCGAATTGTTCATTGTGCGCAACTACTACGTTGCCTTGTAAGCGCTTTTTGACTTCGGGATAGATGGCATGAAATCCCGGGAGTGACTCTGTCATTCCCGGCGTTATTCCATGTACAAGCATATTTGCACGCCAATATTCATTCTCCGGTGGTTGAATCAGGCTGTAATATTCGTCTGTAATCTCTCCGTCTGTAACGGTAACGATACCTACCGCACAAGCACTTTCCATGTATCCTGTGGCGGTTTCAAAGTCAATGGCGGCAAATGATAAATTCATCAGATTCGATCGAGAACTGTTTTAATTAATGTATCGATGGTATTCTTATAGCCTGTGTTCGCTTCTTTGATCAAGCGGTTAGCTATAACCATACAAACGGTCATGGCTTTGTGTCCCATCAGCTTGCTGAGGCCGGCAAGGGCGGAACTCTCCATTTCGAAGTTGGTTATCTTGTAACCTTTATATTCAAACTTTTCGATTTTATCATTCTGCTTAGGGTCCGCCAAGGGAACACGGAGTTCGCGTCCTTGCGGTCCGAAGAAACCACCGGCTGCAATAGTAACACCGCGCACCATATCTTCTTGGGCAATACGGTCTATTAATTCTGCATTGGCATCAATAACATAAGGTGCGGGAGCACACATGTTACCGGACCAGCCCATGTGATTCAGAAATGCCCGTTCAAAGGGAAGGTCACAAACAGCATTGCGTCCGGCATAGAAGTTCAACAGTCCGTCAAAGCCGATTGACTTTTCAGAACAGACGAATGTGCCGACCGGTGTGTTGGGTTGCAATCCTCCGCATGTACCGATGCGAACTAACTCTAAAGAGCGGAGATGCTCTTTTTCTTCCCGAGTCTGGAAGTCGATATTTGCCAAAGCATCCAGTTCATTGACCACGATATCGATATTGTCACAACCGATACCGGTAGAAACGACAGTTATCCGTTTGCCTTTGTAAGTTCCGGTAACCGTTTTAAATTCGCGGCTTTCCACTTCACATTCTTTATTTTCGAAGTGAGAAGCTACGAGTGCCACCCGTCCGGGATCACCTACCAATATTACTTTGTCTGCCAACCATTCCGGCTTTACATGCAAATGGAATACCGAACCGTCTTCGTTGATAATTAATTCGGAGGAAGGAAAATACTTTTTCATGTTATTGAAAGGTTTTAGTTTAATAAATATGTTCACCACAAACTACATGGATTAACCGCTTGTTTCCCGAGATTGTTCTCTCCGGCGGTTATACTGCTCTCTGTTGTTTGTGGTGAAATGCTTTCTCTAATCGCTCAACGGTTTACTGGTAGCTCCACCGATAGGTTTAGCTATGTTTTCACGCATTGATGTATCAGCTTGAATATTTTTCATTTTATAATAATCCATAATACCGAGATTTCCACTACGGAAAGCTTCAGCCATGGCCTTTGGAACTTCCGCTTCTGCCTGAATTACATTAGCACGGGCCTCTTCCGCTTTGGCTTTCATTTCTTGTTCGGTAGCCACAGCCATTGCGCGGCGTTCTTCCGCTTTTGCCTGCGCGATATTCTTGTCGGCATTTGCCTGGTCTATTTGCAGGGCAGCACCAATATTCTTACCTATATCAATATCAGCGATATCAATAGAGAGAATTTCAAATGCAGTACCGGCATCGAGTCCTTTGCGCAGCACTAGTTTTGATATGGAATCAGGATTCTCAAGTACTGACTTATGGTTTTCAGAGGAACCGATTGACGAAACGATACCTTCACCTACACGTGCCAGGATTGTATCTTCGCCGGCACCACCCACCAATTGGCGAATATTGGCACGTACCGTCACACGTGCTTTGGCTATCAGCTGGATACCGTCTTTCGCAACAGCTGTTACGGGTGGTGTGTCGATAACTTTAGGATTAACCGACATCTGCACGGCTTCGAAGACATCGCGACCTGCAAGATCAATTGCAGTAGCCATTTGGAATGGAAGTTCGATATTGGCCTTCGATGCAGATACCAATGCATGGACTACCCGTTCTACGTGTCCGCCTGCCAGATAGTGTGCTTCAAGTTCATCACGGGTGATGTTGCTCAGACCTGCTTTATGTGCTTCAATCATACCCGGTACGATGATGTATGGCGGAACATTACGGATACGCATCAGAAAAAGTTGTACCAAAGAGATATTAACTCCTGATACTTTGGCTGATAGCCATAGAAAAAAAGGTACATAATGAAAGAAAAGAACCAGGAAGATAATACCTCCCGCTATCAAGAAGATAGTCAGATACATAGGTTCGACATTCATAATTGTGCTTGATTTTAAGTGAATATTAGGATTTTAATTTTTCGACAAAGATTATTCCATCAGTGATCCGATTGACAACAATCGGAGTTTTTTCATTCAGTAATCCGTCCATTGACTTGACCTCTATGATATTGCCATTGATTTCAGCATTGCCAATTTGAGCCAGTCGGGTAATCGTGATACCTGTATCGCCAACTTTTACTTTTTCGGCAGCGCTTCGGTCTATTTTGGATGTTATGTCTTTCTTCAATGCCAATTTATCCAAGGTTTTCGACCGCATGAACCAGACAAGCGAACCGATACAGGCAATTCCCGATATAATAAGTGTTATAAACCCTGCACCTGTTCCCAGGTTAGCAAAAGCATAATAGTTTGCATAGATAATGCAGACCAAAGCTGAAATACCGGCGAGGCTGATACCCGGAATTACGAACAGTTCAACTAAAAAGAGTATTACTGCGGCGGCTATCAGTGCAATGATGATCAGTACATCCATAGTTTGTTATTTTAAGTTTTGTTTTTCTGCATTCCGGACTTCAATAGCCTGTTTATCCAGTTCTTCTGACATCTGAAGTACCCTCTTCTCAAGATCGCGGATAGCCGGTGCCATTTTACTTTGTTCGTCTTTATTAGACCGTGCGAATCCTTCACGCTGGCTCTTCAGTTTATCGGTTTGCTGGCGGTAATCTTTTTCCATCTGTTCATATTTCAGGTACAGTTGTTTGGCTTTTGGAGACTTGAAATCCGTTAAGTGATGGTAGGTAGAGTGGTCATCAATGATAAATTCAAAATCAAAGTTTTGTTCTACAGCCGGTTTATGGTTGATAACCGCTTCAAGTCGTTGACGGGCATCATCCACTATTTTAGAGTCTTTCCAAGTGCTCTCTAGAGAATGGAGCTGGGCTAGTTCAATCATTTTTTCCGGTTCCATAGCTTCGTAGTTGTAAGTTCGTTTAGAATCATTGGGTACGAATACGTAGATACAAACTTTATCTTCAGGTTGATACCTATCAGAAGCAAACCATCCTAAATTATTATATTCATCAATGACATACATGTAGTCGTTATAAGGTGAGTTGAAAGGCATACCCACGTTTTCCGGTACCAGATAGGTATCAGTGTTTGTGTTATATCGGGTTACAAAAATGTCATATCCTCCCATGGAGCCATCACCATCCGAGGCATAATAAATGGTCACTCCATCCGACAGGACATACGGATAATTGGCATTTCCGGAGGCGTTGATACTTCCTGGAAGTGGTTTTCCCTGACTCCACTCGTCCAGCATCTTGGTTTTAGACAGAATATTCAGACTCTCTTCTCCCTGCTCGCTGTAGTAAATACGGTTTCCGATTTCTGTTTCGTAAACTGTTCCCGGATGATAGCCTTTCGTCTTGAAATAGTCATTGTAAGTGAAGAGCTTTCCGGATTCTTCACTGATTTTATAAGCTTTGAGGAAATTGGCTTTGTCTATTACAAAACTGTCAATAACACATACGTCTTCCACCCCTTTCAGCATGCGAAGGTTTCCTTTAGCCTTTTCTAAAAGCTGCTCGGCTTCTTCTGTCGGTTTTTTGCGTTTAGACAAGTCTGCAATGTATTCTTCGTAGCAATCTACTGCATCTTGAAAGCGGTATAAATCATTATAAGTCTGAGCCAGATATAGTTGTCCGCTCGGAATGCGTTTCTTTACTGCCGTCTCCAGGTATTTTAGGGCCTCGGCAGCATTACCTGTTTTGAGGCAACACACACCGTACCATAGGTTGTAATTACCGTTTGCCGGTTGCGATTTGACATATTTTTGAAAAACAGGTTTGGCTTCAGCGTATTGCCCTCTGCCATACATGCCTCTTGCTTGTTCCAAAGTTTGTGCCGATAGGCTTGTCAGGAGAAAGCATAATAGAAAGAATAGGATATTTTTTTTCTTCATAAATGGTCTTGGGTTATTATTCAGAAGTTCAAAAATACAAATTAATTGGAAATAAACCTTTTTTCTCTTCTTCTATTATGTTAATTCTTCTTTAAATCATTCTTTTCTCTTACTTTTGCAGCCGATTTTTCAAAAGAGTTATGGCACAGTTTACGGAAGAAGAGAAAACCATTCGGCGTATCGAAAAGCGTTTTAACAAAGGTATGGTTCAATATGGGTTGATTGAAGAGGGTGACAAAGTGCTTGTTGGCCTTTCAGGAGGAAAAGATTCCCTGGCATTAGTCGAATTGCTGGGCAAACGTTCGCATATTTTCAAACCTCGTTTTTCGGTGGTAGCTGTACATGTGGTTATGAAGAATATTCCATACCAGAGTGATTGGGATTACCTCCGTGAACATGCTGAAAAGAATGGTGTTCCTTTAGTTGTTTACGAGACTTCTTTCGACCCTTCTACCGATACGCGTAAATCACCTTGTTTTCTCTGTTCATGGAACCGGAGGAAAGCTCTGTTTACTGTGGCTAAAGAGCAGGGTTGCAATAAAATAGCCCTTGGACACCATATGGACGATATTTTGGAAACTTTATTAATGAACATTACCTATCAGGGTGCATTCAGTACAATGCCACCACGTTTGGTAATGAACAAATTTGATATGACCATTATTCGCCCGATGTGCCTGGTGCATGAAGCGGATTTGTTGGAGTTGGCGCAAATAAGGGGATATCGCAAGCAAGTGAAAAATTGTCCTTATGAATCCCAATCGAGCCGTAGCGATATGAAGGGGATACTCCGACAATTGGAAAAGATGAATCCGGAGGCTCGGTACAGTCTGTGGGGGAGCATGACAAATGTACAGGAAGAATTGTTACCCAAAGAAGTGGAGTTTTAATTTTGAATAAAATATGAAAGGTATTTATGCTATTTCGTTGTTGGTCGTTTCCAACATTTTTATGACATTTGCCTGGTACGGGCATTTGAAGCTACAGGAAACAAAAATAATCAGTAATTGGCCTTTGTATGGCGTGGTTTTGTTTTCATGGGTGATTGCGTTGGCTGAGTATTCTTGTCAGGTTCCTGCCAACCGGCTGGGGTTCAGCGGAAACGGAGGGCCGTTTTCATTGATGCAACTTAAAATTATCCAAGAGGTGATCACACTGATTATATTTACCGTTTTTTCTACCTTATTATTTAAAGGGGAGTCACTGCATTGGAATCATGTGGCAGCTTTTGTCTGCTTGATAGCAGCGGTATATTTCGTGTTTATGAGGTAGGCGGTTTGTGCCGGTATGGGGTGTCAAATATAGCATTTGGTTTGATATGCAGATAGATGTATTTGTTATCCTATCCGTTTATACCATTTAAAGCAGTTTGTTTTTCTTAGTATCTTTAGTGAAAATGGTAGGGAGCTTATCTTGAACCACATGCCGGGTATGTAGGTTCGTGAACCTGCGTACCCGAGCTGAGATAAAGATGCTTTAAAAAGAGATAATATGCTTATTGATAATGCGTTATTCTTGCTTCGGAATCAACTTGCTTTCTTAGTAATTTCTGTGCCGGTCATTCTGAATATCTGCTTCCATGGGGCCGGTTATGGGAAGCAATTCACGCTATTTGTCAAGATATTGCTTCATGTTCTTTGTAAAATAGCTTTTCACCTCCCCTTTTTCATCACTATAGATAAAATAAGCACCTATGTTGGGGTGTGATTTTGTAAAAGCTTCCGCTTCATCCAGCCCCATTACCATAAAAGCTGTGGCTAATGCGTCGGCAGTCATACAATCGTCGGCAACTACGGTTGCTGAAAGAATATTATGTTGAACCGGATATCCGGTACGTGGGTCGATGGTGTGGGCATACTTCTTACCATCTTTGTAGTAGAAGTTGCGATAGTTTCCGGAAGTTGCTATACCTACATTGGTCAGTTTTAATGTTGTTTGTATCTCTTGGTTAAGCGACAAGGAATCGTCTACAGGCTTGTTTATGCCGATTCTCCATGCTTCCTCTTTGGGATTCACCCCTTTTACCACCAGTTCGCCACCTATATCTACCATATAGTTTTTGATACCTTTGCTATCCAAATACCGGGCTACTACATCTACGGAATATCCTTTGGCTACAGCACTACAACTTAGCATCACCCGAGGGTCTTCTTTGATCACTTTGCCGTTTTCCAATTTAACTTTTTGGTATCCTGTGATTTGGAGTAGACTATCTATCATGATCGAGTCGGGGAAGGCTCCTTTTTTGAAACCGAATCCCCAGGCATTGGCTAATGGGGCTACTGTGATATCGAAAGCTCCGCGAGTTTCGGCTGAGATCTCCATAGATCGGTTAAAACAGGTTTGGAAGAAAGTGTCTGTGACGATTTCTTCATTACGATTAACACGGGTAATGACAGATGTATCATTGAATGGAGAAAGTGAACCGTCGAATTTTTTTAATTCGGCATCGATCTCCGCTTTCAGATTGCCGTCATATTGATAGGTAATATTATATACTGTGCCGAATACAAGCCCATTGATACTGTTGTAAGGTATTTGTTTATTTCGTTGGGCTAGTATCCAAATTGTTCCCAACAGCAGGATAGCTAGCCAAATGAAGCTTTTTCTTGTTTTCTTTTCCATAATAAGTAAAAAGTAAGTAAGCAACAAATCTGTTTATGATTACACAGCCTTTTGTTGTTTGAGGTTGATAGCTAATTATTAAAAAATAAGTGTTCGATTAATATTTTCGTTCCAATAAGGATCAGTATGATTCCTCCCCATAATTCAGCACGAAGTTTTCTGGCAATGCCGCATCCGAAGCGAATGCCGAAGATTAATCCTATAAGGGACATAAAAAAAGAAACAAATCCGATGATTCCTGCCGGGTAAAGGATAGACGAACAGCTTTTGATACCCAGAAAAGCAAAGGATACTCCTACGGCCAATGCATCAATGCTGGTTGCAACGGCCATTGTTATCACTACTTTTAGGCTTGCAGGGTTAAATCTTTGGCAGCAATCTTCTTCTTTAAAAGATTCTTTGATCATTCGTCCGCCTAGAAAGGCCAGAATAGCAAAGGCAATCCAGTGATCGACCGATTCGATAAGGTGGCTGAATGTGCTTGCTCCTAACCACCCCAATAAAGGCATTATAGCCTGGAAAAGTCCGAAAAAAAATGCCATGATGAGCATAGGCCGCCATTGAATACGCCTTAAAATAATACCACTTGCAATAGAGACAGCGAGGCAATCCATCGCTAAACCAATTGCAAGTAGCCAAATCTCTAATCCTGTCATGTCGTTAAAATGGTAATTTATAAATCAGTGTATATGTGATACCTATGTTTGAGGAATCATATTCACCAAAACCCGGTACATACCATGGATTTCCATGTTCGCTGATCGAGTCCGCTGTTTTAAATTTAAAGCGTAAGGTCCATCCCATATAGAAGCTTTTATAGATTTGAACATTGACTCCGGCCACCAGCTCAAGCCATTGCATGTTAGATTTCAGTCCGTTGTAATGATAAGGTACGCTTCCTCCCCAAATGCCGTCTATCAATCCGGGATTAGCCATACTGCCTCCATAAATAGGGTCAGAAAAAGGTGTACTTGAGATGTCGTACTTGAAACTGCTAAATCCATAACGTAGTCCTACATACAAATATTCTTTAACAACATTATAGTCAGCCCCAACGCGAAAATAAGGAGCGGCACTTTTATAATGGATACCGGTATCACTCCAGGTATCTGTTTGTCCGAAACCGATTTCTACTGTAGGAATAAATTTCTTTTTTAAGTTTACTCTCACATTTACCTCAGAACTTAGAAAATCTCCTCCGAGTAGTTTACTGCCCAACCCGAATAAGTCCACACCGACATACGTCCCATTGTAAAAGGGAATCGTATCCGCTTTTATCTCCTCTTTTGCTTTCTGCTTGACAGCAGGACGTGCACCGGGTCTTTGCTGTTGTGCTTGGAGCGGAAGGCTGAATAAGAGGCACAGCAGGCTAACGATTGTAGCGGTAGAATATTTTGAGATTTTCTGTTCCATTAATGTTAGCTGCATTTGATTTGATATATAGAGAGTCTATGCTATGATATTTCTTTTTATTGGTTTCCGTATAATCAATCGGATGAATACTGATGATATTTTGTTTCATACTGTATCCGCAATCCATCGACTGAAAGTAAGGAGTATTGGTTTGCAGGATCACCATTGTATCTCTTAACAACCGGGTGTAATGAAACACAAGAATAGTCGAGTCACTTGTATAGCGTAGTGGGAGAGCGATATCATGTACCTTTTTCTGGTTATTGATGATTATTGAATCAGTTCCGAATGCTGTCACACTCAATGAATCGAGGGTGTCATTCAGTACAGCCTTGGTTTCCGGATTGATGGTATACATTTTGGCGTAGACCATCGGGCGTCCGGTCATGGAGCAATCACTCTCTTCCGAGCAAGCCGAAAGGATAGCACCCGTTAGTGGATAGGCTACCATCAGGAAGAGTACCAGTTTTATTAATTTTTTCATCGTACAGGTTTCATTAATCGTTCGTTATATTATTTTTTCTATCTGATAATTATTGCGTTCCGGGGCGTTGCGTGAAATCAGTTCGCCAAGAAATCCTGCCAAAAAGAGTTGTGTTCCAATAATCATGGCAGTCAACGACAGATAGAAATAGGGAGAATCTGTTACCAGCCGATAAGGCATACCGTGATTCATACTATATAATTTACTGGCTCCGACAATAACCACTGAAATGAATCCCAGTATAAACATCAATGAGCCTAATAAACCGAAAAAGTGCATTGGTTTAATTCCAAACTTTGAGAGGAACCAAAGAGAGATTAAATCGAGATATCCGTTAAAGAAGCGATTCCATCCTCCAAATTTAGTTTTTCCGAATTTACGTGCTTGATGGTGCACCACCTTTTCGCCTATTTTCTGGAATCCGGCATTCTTAGCCAGATACGGGATGTAGCGATGCATCTCTCCGTATACTTCGATGTTTTTTACAACAGCTTTGCGATAAGCTTTCAATCCGCAATTAAAGTCGTGCAGATTATGAATCCCTGAAACTTTACGTGCCGTGGCATTAAATAGTTTGGTAGGTAGAGTTTTCGACAGCGGGTCGTATCTTTTCTGTTTATAGCCTGAAACAAGGTCATATCCGTCTTCAGTAATCATACGGTATAATTCCGGTATTTCATCGGGACTATCCTGTAGGTCGGCATCCATCGTGATCACCACATTTCCTTCGGCACGTTCAAAGCCACAGTACAGAGCCGGGGATTTTCCGTAGTTTCGTCGGAATTTGATCCCTTTCACAGTGGACGACTGTTTCTGAAGCTCTTCGATAATTTCCCAAGAACGGTCGGTACTACCATCATTTACAAAGATAACTTCGTATGAAAAGCCATTGGCTTTCATCACTCTTTCAATCCAGGCAAAAAGCTCCGGAATGGATTCTTCTTCATTGAACAATGGTACGACAACAGATATATCCATTTTACTTATAAATTAGATATTACAAACTATAGAGGTTGCACCTCCGGTGATTTGGGCTTTCTCATCACAAACAAGGCAGTGGGGACAGCCAATATGCTGCCATAGAACACATTCTGTGACATCAGTTGCATAGTAATGTCTATCGGTGTCAATGTACTGATCATTTCCATCACTTCTTTCAGTTGGCTGATGTACCCTTCTATTCCCGGTACTTCTTTATTGCTCAGTTCGTCAAACATTCCCATGTAAGTGTTTACAATGAAACCATGGTCGATGAACCGGAAATAAATGTAGTGGGCCACTGCCGTGAGGAGTGCCGCAAACATATACATAAAAACGATGAATACCCATGCTTGCAGGAAGCGGATCGAGCCGCCACATACTTTGTCACGATAGGTACGTGCATAATAATATCCCATGAACGGAACTCCTAAAGTAAGCCCGAAAAACAGGAATAAAAGAAACGGAATGGACAATCCCAATGGGAATAGAATGAACTTAAGTATCCAGTATACTCCCATATAGGTGCCAAAATGCATGGCATATTTTTGTAAGTTACTTCTGCTTTCTGTCATTTTATTAATAAATAGCGCACAAAGGTACAAATAATATTGTTTGGTATGGAATTTATGCCTGTTAAAGTTAATAAAGCTATCCGGTCAGAAAAAAAACATTTTTTTTTCGATTTTAAATATCTGAAAAGTAGGAGTTTACCGGTAAAGCATGCAAAAAAGTACCGATCCCCTATTGCAGGTTTAATAAAAATACCTACCTTTGCACCCGGGTAAGTCCTATACGGCCAGCTCCCTTCGAATCCTCCAGGGCTTGATCGCAGCAAAGGTAGTTGGTTGTAGCGGCGCGATATAGTAAGCTTACCCACTTGCCTCTTTAGCTCAGTTGGCCAGAGCACGTGATTTGTAATCTCGGGGTCGTTGGTTCGAATCCGACAAGAGGCTCAAAAAAGGAAAAGCATCTCGGCATTGCCGGGGTGCTTTTTTTGCGTTTATTCTTCTGATGGTTCATGAAAAAGGAAAGGGATGAACCTGTTTATGATACATCCCTTTTCGCATTTACATTCAATTATTATAAATAACTAACCTTTTATCATGCTATGCTATCATGATTTTGTTTAGCCTTTTACTACAATTCGTTTATATCCGTATACAGCGCGGTCTCCCAACTCTTCTTCAATACGAAGCAGCTGATTGTATTTTGCCATACGGTCCGAACGACTTAGAGAACCGGTCTTGATTTGTCCGCTGTTGGTTGCTACGGCAATATCTGCAATGGTTGCATCTTCTGTTTCGCCTGAGCGGTGTGAAGTGACCGTTGTATATCCATGGCGGTGTGCCATTTCAATAGCGTTCAGTGTTTCTGTCAGTGAACCGATTTGATTAACCTTGATCAGGATAGAGTTAGCACAACCCTTTTCGATACCTTTTGCCAGGAAGTCAACGTTAGTTACGAATAAATCGTCGCCTACTAACTGACAGCGATCCCCGATGCGTTGAGTCAATTTCTTCCAGCCTTCCCAGTCATTTTCGCTCATACCATCCTCAATGGAATCAATCGGATATTCGTTGATAAGTTTTTCCAAATAGTCAATTTGTTCGTCAGCTGTACGTTTTTTGCCTTTTTCACCTTCAAATTTGGTGTAATCGTAAATACCGTCATGATAGAATTCGGAAGAGGCGCAGTCCATGCCAATCATTACATCTTTGCCCGGTTCGTAGCCTGCAGCTTTGATAGCGGCAAGAATAGAGTTAAGTGCATCTTCTGTTCCTTCCAGGTTGGGAGCAAAACCGCCTTCATCACCGACAGCTGTACTCAGACCACGGTCTTTCAATACTTTTTTCAAAGCATGGAATACTTCGGCACCCATGCGCAACCCTTCTTTAAAAGAACTTGCACCTACCGGACGGATCATAAACTCCTGGAAGGCTATCGGAGCATCACTGTGTGAGCCTCCATTAATGATGTTCATCATTGGTACAGGCAATACATACGTATTCGTACCTCCGATGTATCTGTAAAGAGGAATATCGAGATAGTTGGCAGCAGCTTTAGCTACGGCAAGCGAAACACCCAGAATAGCGTTGGCACCCAGTTTGGCTTTTGTCTTTGTTCCATCCAATGCCAACATGGCATGATCAATGCCTATTTGGTCGAGGGCCGACATACCGATCAGATGCGGAGCAATGACTTTATTGACGTTCTCTACTGCTTTCTGTACACCCTTGCCGCCATAACGATGTTTATCACCGTCGCGGAGTTCAAGCGCTTCGTGTTCACCGGTCGATGCACCCGATGGAACGGATGCACGTCCCATAATGCCTGATTCCAATACTACGTCTACTTCTACTGTAGGGTTACCTCTTGAGTCGAGAATTTCTCGTCCTGTAATTTTTTCTATTTTCATTGTTTCTCTTGTTTTTTAGTCTCTGCAAATTTACTCACTTATGGGAAGCGGAAGAATCACTATTAATAGGTATTCCGTTCGGGTTCCTTCCCTATAAATCAGTATCATTACTTTTATATTATAAAACAAAGAAAAGAGAAGAAAGGTTCAATCGTCTTCTATTTTGACCCCTAGTAGAGGTAACAGATCTATTGCTTGTAACGAACTGACTATGGCTCCTTTCAGATCGGCTATATTGAGTTGAATACCTGCTATTCTAGAGTTTCTCAGGTCGATACCTTTGAGTGAAGTGTGCGAAAAGTCGGCTTCTAACAATTCGCAAGTATCAAAAGCTGCCGGCATCAGTTTGCTGTCATTCAGGCTGCCGTTTCGGAAATTGCAATGGCTGAAACGGACTGTTCGCATTTTTACCATGGAGAGATTGATGTATTGTCCGTAGCAATGATCCATTAAAACATGATTGAGGGTGGCTTCCGGGAAACCGGTTCCCAGCAATTTGCAAGATATAAATTCTACCCGGTAGAAAGTAGTTCCGGCAAACGAAACGTTGGATAAATCGCAATTTTCAAAACGTACGTCTGTCAGTTGAGCTGATTTAAACTGACATTCGCTGAATATTTGTTGTTTGAAAGTGCAATTATTAATACTTAGATAAGGTTTAGCTATTTGATGTACGGTTCCCTTAAGGAAGTACAAATCGGAAACTTTCTCTTGGTCGGTAAGTGCATCCAGTGGGACCGGACTTTCGGACTGACTGTTAAGGAACGGAGCTACGACTTTGACGGGTTGCACTTTTTTGATTGTTGGCTTCATATATGATTCGTTTGTTATTTAAATTGTTCGCCAAGATATCCTCCGGCCAATACAGCCAAAAGTCCAAGCAATATGCTGATGAATACATAAAAGGTGAATATGCCATAAAAACCTCCTTTCAGCAAACTCAGACTGTCGTTGGCCAAAGTGGAGAATGTGGTAAAACCGCCACAGAAACCAACGGTCAGAAATAGCCTCAGTTCGAAAGATAGATTGAAACGCTCCGAAAATGAATAAAAAAAACCGATTAATAAGCTGCCTATGATATTTACGGCAAATGTTCCCCATGGAAATGGGAAGAGAGCCGGGCTAAGTCGTTCGTTGACGGCGATTTGTGTCAGATAGCGGGTTACACTGCCCATGCCTCCTCCGATAAATATATAAATAATCTCTTTCATCTTTTTTTTGATTTTATCGGCAAAGTTACCACTGTCAACTGTTTATGCAAACGTTTTCTGATAATTCTTCTTTGTTTCGGTTCTATTCATCGAACATGAATCTGCTTCTTGCTTATCTTTGCTGCATGATTACTAATTTTTATTGAACCATATCATGAAGAACATGAAAAAACTGACTTTTAAGTTAGCTTGCTTTTTTCTCTCTCTTTTAGTGAGTAGTGTGGCAATGGCCGAAAGTATTACTTCTCCCAACGGACTCTTGAAACTGAATGTATCTGTGAATGAGAAGGGGGAACCTGTGTATGAACTTTCTTATAAAGGTAAAGAAGTGATTAAACCTTCTAAACTGGGTCTTGAACTGAAAGACGATCCGGGGTTGATGGATGGTTTTACGTTGTCTGATGCCAAAACTTTTTCTTTTGACGAGACTTGGGAGCCTGTTTGGGGCGAGGTTAAGCAAATTCGCAATAATTATAATGAACTTGCGATTACTTTAGACCAGAAAGCTCAGGATCGCAAAATGGTGATTCGTTTTCGTCTGTATAATGACGGACTCGGATTTCGCTACGAATTTCCACAACAAAAGAATCTGAATTATTTTGTAATTAAAGAGGAACATTCTCAATTTGCTATGGCCGGTGATCATACTGCTTTCTGGATACCGGGAGATTATGATACGCAGGAATATGATTATACTCGGTCGAAACTTTCTGAAATACGCGGCTTAATGAAGACGGCTGTCACTCCCAATGCTTCTCAAACTCCTTTTTCTCCTACCGGTGTACAGACTGCTTTGCAGATGAAAACAGACGACGGGTTGTATATCAATCTGCACGAAGCTGCTTTGGTGGATTATTCTTGCATGCATCTCAATCTGGACGATAAGAATTTTGTTTTCGAATCGTGGTTGACTCCTGATGCCCAAGGGACCAAAGGATATATGCAAACTCCTTGCCACTCTCCATGGCGTACGGTTATGGTTAGTGATGATGCGCGTGATATTCTTGCTTCTAAATTAACATTAAATCTGAACGAGCCTTGCAAACTGGAGGATACTTCCTGGATTAAGCCTGTAAAATACGTAGGTGTATGGTGGGAAATGATTACCGGAAAGAGTACTTGGGCTTATACGGATGATGTTTATTCAGTGAAGTTGGGCGAAACCGATTATACTAAAACTAAGCCTAATGGTCGTCATGGTGCCAATAATGAGAACGTGAAACGTTATATTGATTTTGCTGCCGAACACGGTTTTGATCAGGTGCTGGTTGAGGGCTGGAATGAAGGCTGGGAAGATTGGTTCGGCAAGTCAAAAGACTATGTGTTCGACTTCGTTACTCCGTATCCTGATTTTGATGTGAAAATGTTGAATGAGTATGCTAGAAGTAAAGGAGTGAAGCTGATGATGCATCATGAGACTTCTGCATCTGTGCGTAACTATGAACGTCATATGGATGAAGCTTATCAATTTATGGAAGATAACGGTTACAATGCGGTGAAGAGTGGATATGTTGGCAATATCATCCCACGTGGTGAACACCACTACGGTCAATGGCTGAATAATCATTATCTGTATGCGGTGAAGAAAGCTGCGGATCATAAAATTATGGTGAATGCACACGAGGCTGTTCGCCCTACCGGATTGTGCCGTACATATCCGAATCTGATTGGTAATGAATCTGCCCGTGGTACAGAATATGAAGCCTTCGGAGGCAATAAGCCTTTCCATACTACGTTGCTTCCATTTACGCGTCTGATAGGTGGTCCGATGGATTATACTCCGGGTATTTTCGATACTCAACTCTCTTTCCTGAGTGGTGAGCATAGTTTTGTACATACTACTTTGGCCAAACAGTTGGCTTTGTATGTCACTCTTTATAGCCCATTACAGATGGCTGCCGATCTTCCGGAGAGTTATGAACGCTATATGGATGCCTTTCAGTTTATTAAAGATGTAGCAGTAGACTGGGATGAAAGTAAGTATATTGAAGCGGAACCGGGAGAGTACATCACTGTGGCCCGTAAAGCTAAAAACACCAATAATTGGTTCGTTGGAGGAATTACTGGTGAAAATGCACGCACATCTACGTTTGTACTTGATTTCCTGGAACCGGGAAAGCAATATGTAGCTACTTTATATGCCGATGGTAAAGATGCGGATTATGAAAAAAATCCGACTTCTTATCAGATTAAAAAAGGTCTGGTGACTTATAAGACGAAGATTTCCACTGACTTGGCCCGTAGTGGAGGTTTTGCTATTAGTTTGATAGAGGCTACCCCTGCCGATAAGAAAGCACTTAAAAAGTGGAAATAAAGATAGTTGGTGTAAAAAAGGTTAGTTTGGTTATTTTTTGAAATGACAGAGTCCGGATATATTGAGTATATAATCCGGACTCTTTTTAATTTATAGTTGTTGTATTCTTAATAATATATACTGTTTGGAAGCTGGACTTTCTTTTTGTTATAGCTTTGTCTTTAGCTTATATATCTATTATTCAGTTGATTGCTTCTTAACTCTAATTGTTTATAATATTAGCTTTAACATGATGTTAAAACAAGTCTTGTAAATGCAAAGAACAAGTTATTTGTCTGCAAAAGCTTTGTTCTTTGTGCAGGGAAAACCAATAACCTTCTGCCTTTATTAACATTGTTAAATTATTCTTCCCGGATGATATCTTTTTATTGGAAGTTTTTGTTCGCTATATATAATAAGGTATAAGAAGATCTATTTATTAGCCCCTCCATCCAACAGTTCTGCTATTTTCTTTTTCAAATTAAGCTTTATAATTTCATCTTGCTGTAATTCTATCTCTACCATAATTTTGGCATTTCCTAGTTTATATCTGATACCTTCGTTATCAGAATTTCTCTGTTCTTGTTTGATACTATATAAAAGGGAAAAATCATAGTCTAGCGCTATTGAAATATTGTATAATGTATCCGTGTCGATGCTTTTCCTTGTCAGTAAGTAATCTACACTTTGAGGCTTAACATCCAACCGTCTTGCGAGTTCGGCCTTTGTAACCTGTCTCTCAGACATCACATTTTTGATAATTTCACCTATATAAATATTGCTTTTTTTCATTTGCATGAAAGTACAACATAATCTGAAGAGTTAGGTTTATAGGTATAAAAGAATATCTGTCTATTTTTGTATTTTGTTCATAATTTATTTGTTTTATCAGATAAATTAGGATATATTTGCAGCGAATCACCAAGAGGGGTGAAGCAACACTTTCCGGTAGCGGGAGAAAAAACAGAGTGAAACATAACATTTATATTATTACTATTATTCATTTAAATTTTGAGATTATGAAAAAGAAACTCATGATGGTAGCAGTGCTCCTGGGTGCTTTGTCACTGGGAGCTTGCGTTGATAACAACGAATCGGCATCGGTAGAATCGGTACGTAATGCGAAAGCAAAACAATTAGAGTCTGTTGCGAACATGAATAATGCGAATGCGGATGCTAAGAAAGCCATTACAGCAGCTGAAGTTGCAATAAAAGAGGCTGAAGCCGCCTATCAAAAAGCACAAGCCGAATTGGAGCAGGCTCAAGCAGATCAACAAAAAATCCTATTGGAGAAAGCTCAGGCTGCTTTGGAGGCAGAACTTGAAGCTGCTAAAATTAATGCTGAAGCTGAATTGAATAATGCCAAAGCTGCTTTAGAATCTGCTAAAGCTGCTCTTATTGCTGCTTTGGATCAAGTAGATCAGGCCAATAAGACAAGAATTACAACTTTGTTAGGTAAAGCTAATGGGTTGCTGGCAACGATCAATAGCGATAGACAGAGTTTAATTGATGCAAAAGATCAGTTGGCAAGATTGAAAGCTGGTTTAGTGTCAGTGGAGTTAAGCAATCAACAAACAATAGCTAATGAGGAAAAAAATAAAGCTGTTGCTCAGGCATTAATTGCAGAATATGAGAAGTATAGTACTAAAGATAAGGCTGATGCTGAGAAAGCAGCTCAGGAAGCTAATGCTAAATTGACTGCTCTTGACCAAATTAAAGGTGAAAAAAATACGGCTGATCAAAATGCACGACAAGCTTATTGGGAGGCATATAATAATTTGAACGGCTCTCTTTATGTTCGGACATTGCAGCAAGCAGGTCCGTCTTACTATGATACGGAAGATATTCGGGGAGAAGTTGTGAATTATACAAATGATGACTCTACTAATGGAACAGTATGGCCTCAATCTTATACTAAATATACTGCTAATTTGGATCGTATCAATGAGGCAATTACTAATCAAACAAGATATTTAAGTGTAAGTAAAGCTGCTCTTGCAGATGCTAATAAGGCTTTGACGGATGCAAAGGCTTCTGATACTTATAAAAGTCTGGCAAAGGCTGTAACTGATGCGCAGAAGAAATTTGATGATGCTAAAACCGAAGCAGATAAAAATACTGCTTTGAGTGAACTGGGTATAGCGGAGGGTAATTTAAGTGCTTACATACAACCTTTGGAAGATGCAGTTGATAGTGCTACTACAGATGTGACAGATAGAGAAAATAGCTTGAAAAACTGGAATAATATATTGGCTGCCGTATCAGGTGACAATGCTACAGCATATGCTAATTTATTAACTGTTATGGATAATGCCGTCAAAGCACAGGTAGAGACTGCAATTGCTTACAATAAAGCTTCTCATAATTATTCTGTTCAATATACTTTGGCCTCTACGTTACAGCGTATAGCTGATGGCTTAGCTGATTACGATCAGTTGATTTTAGTCCAGAAACAAGCTATTGCTACTGCTGATGAAAATATAGCTAATGCTGCTTCAATTGTATCAGAGGAACAGGCTATTGCAAATCAGGAGAAATTAATTGCTAGCCTTGAAAATAGTTTGGCTGTAAATGAACCTATTTACAATGATTATTTAGCTCAGATCAAAGCTTTAGTAGGTGACTCTGCAGAATAATCGCCAATAGTAACGGCAAATAAACAACAAATTAAAAAAAGTATCGTATGAAAATAAAAAGACTTTTAGTGTTGGCCGTTCTACCCATGCTGTGTCTTGCAGTGAATGCACAGAACTCCAGTAAAGACAATACTCCTAAAAAAGGAGACTTTACGGTAGCAGCTACTGTTGGATACAATAGTTACACAAGTGTCACAGCCCCTTCGGGGCTGCTGACTGACTATGAAGTCAGAGCGCTCTCTACCAACTGGGCAGACAAAAAGCTGATGGTTGGTTTTGAAGGAGGCTGGTTCTTCAAAGATCAGTGGAAACTAAATTTGGGTGGCGGTGTCAGCTTCACGAATAACCCCGGTTATCCGGCTGTTCCCGGCACAATAGACGATTCGAATAAGAATAACTCGGCTGACGAGAATATGGGAGAGATTCCTAACTATCGTGCCGTAGCCGATGCTCAGTCGTTCGCCTATAATGTGTCAGCAGGTGTTGATCGTTATTTCAACATCAAGCGTGTTCCTAACCTGATGTGGTATACAGGTATTCGCGTAGGTTTTGCTTACGGTGAAAATGAAATGAAGTATGATGAAGAGACCTCTATGGGCAAATCTATTGCCGAGAGTTGGAATCTTCGCGGCGCTTTGACTATCGGTGTCGACTACTTTGTTCTTCCTGCACTCTATATCGGTGCGCAGATTGATCCGTTTGCATATACGTATAATAAGACTACGTATAACCCACAAGCAGGTCTTGGCGATCTGTCGGCAGACAGCCACAACTACAGTGTGCTGGCCGCTCCGACATTTAAGATCGGATTTAAGTTTTGACCTCTATCTCCATCCGGCTGATAGGCCATCGGCCGGGTGGACGATTTTATAAATAAATAAGTCCATTTATTTATACCTCCCCGGTGTCCGTGACGGCTGTCGGGGATTTTTATTCATTATCTTCTTCGAAGTCGAAATCAAAATCGAAGTCATCCATAAATTCGGGAGTGGTAAATTCCTCAATGCTCCGGCGATCTTTTTTAGTTGGACGTCCCGTACCTCGTGCCCGATCAATAAAACCGCTGATTTTACTCATCTCCAGAAGTTCGTATTGATCAGGGGTTGTCACATTTTCCATCATTTCAGATACAAGTTTTGCACCCACCCGTTTTTCAATGGCTTGCAGGACTTTAAAGGAATATGTTATCGGAGGTTTTTTCACTTGGATTACGTCTCCGGGTTTTATCATACGAGCTGCTTTTACAAACGACCCATTGATGCTGATTCGTCCTTTCTTACAGGCTTCTGCAGCGATTGTGCGAGTTTTGAAGATGCGGACTGCCCACATCCATTTATCTATTCTTGCTTCAGGCATTTGATTATGAATTGAAAAATGAATAATTATTTTTTGTTGAACTGATTCATCGTGATGTCGATACCTGCCAAACAGAAGCTTTTGGCGATTTCTCCGGCTGTTTCCAAACGTTCATCCATTGTTTTCCAGTCTTCGTCCGTGAAATGCCCCAATACAAAGTCTATTTGTCCGCCTCTTGGAAAATCATTACCGATACCAAATCTCAAGCGCGCATAGTTTTGGGTGCCCAAGATAGTTGCGATGTGTTTTAATCCGTTATGACCGGCATCACTGCCTTTGCTTTTCAGGCGTAAGGTACCAAAGGGAAGTGCTAAGTCATCTACAATGATTAATACGTTTTCTAATGGAATGTTTTCTTTTTGCATCCAATAACGTACGGCGTTGCCGCTTAGATTCATGAATGTCGAGGGTTTTAACAAGATCATTTGTCTTCCTTTGACAGATAGGGTAGTGGTAAAGCCATAACGACCATCTGTGAATGATAGGTTGTTTGCTCTGGCTAAAGCATCCAATACCATAAAACCTATATTATGGCGGGTTTCATGATATTCCGGACCAATATTGCCTAATCCGACAATTAAGTATTTCATATCTTTTCAATCTGTTTGTTTTAAATAAGAACGCAGATTAACACAGATCGTAAAATCTGCATTAATCTGCGTTTGAATGATATCTTTGTTAAAGGGATAACCGATATTATTTTCCGGCTGCAGCAGCTGCACCTCTTGCTGCACGAGTCAACTTAACAGCACATACAACAGCTTCTTTTGCATTCAGCAATTCTAAACCTTCATAGCTTAGTTCGCCAACTTTTACTGTCTTACCGAGACCCAGGTGAGATACATTAATAGTCAGTTTCTCCGGAATGATATTATACAAAGCTTTCACTTTCAGTTTACGCATCTGCAATGCCAATTTACCACCGGCTTTCACACCTTCAGCAAGACCTTCAAGCTGTACAGGTACTTCCATTACAATAGGTTTAGCTTCGTCAATCTGATAGAAGTCTACGTGCAGGATAGTATCTTTTACCGGGTGGAATTGGATATCTTTCAGAATGGCATTTACTTTTTTGCCATCAATAACCAAATCAACTACATAAATATGCGGAGTGTAAACCAAATTACGAAGTCCTTCGTTGGTCACTGTGAAGTGAACTACTTCTTCACCACCGTAAAGTACGCAAGGTACACCACCGTTGTTACGAATTTCTTTCAAAGCTCTTGCCTGTTCAGAAGAGCGTTCTGCAATTGTTCTTGCAGTTCCTTTTACTTCAATTGATCTCATTTCTTGAAATTTTTTGTGTTACTCTAAATTAAGTTATTTTGCTTGCTTAATTCACCATCACACGATGTGGTTATCACACGATGTGCAAAAAGCGGTGCAAAATTACACTTTCTTTCTGAAATATCAAAGAATTGATGCCTTTAATTATTCAAAATCAATGTCAATTTTGATTTCGCTATCCAAAACTGTAGTCTCCGGTTCACTTTCAGGTTCGACTTTTTCCTCCGATTCGGAATCTTCTGTATATTCTTGATTCTGATTGATGAAGTTGATAGCTTGTTCGAGTCCGGCCATGAATTTACCAAAATCCTCTTTATACAAGAAAATTTTGTGCTTTTCAAAGCTTACTTGAGAGTCATCTCCTTCGCCCATCACAACTTTCTTGCTTTCGGTAATGGCAAGAAACATTTCATCTTTGCGGTTCTTTTTAACGTCCAGGTAATATATACGTTTACCGGCCTTTATTGATTTTGAGAATACGATCTCTTTATCATTCATGTCTGTTCCTATTTTCTTTTTAAAATCTTCCATATTGTTAGGTCTGTTTATAATTGGCTTCAAAATTGGATATTTTTTTTAAACTGTCAAAAGAAAAAGGAAAGAGAATGAAATACTGCATTAAAAAATGTGATTTATTTGTGTAAACTCATTAAAAATGTCTACTTTTGCAATTCGTTAATAACAGTATTAATTAAGATTATGATTAACAGAGTTCTTATTCGTCTAAAGATCATACAGATAGTGTATGCTTACTATCAAAACGGCAGCAAAAATTTAGACTCAGCGGAGAAAGAGTTGTTCTTTAGCCTCTCAAAGGCTTATGATCTGTACAACTATTTGCTGATGCTTATGATTGCTTTGACGGAATATGCACAAAAACGCATCGACACAGCGAAAGCTAAACTAGCGCCGACTAAAGAAGAGTTGTATCCTAACATGAAGTTTGTGGAAAATAAATTTGTTGCACAACTCGAAGTGAATAAACAATTGAGCGAATTTATAGCTAATCAGAAAAGGACCTGGGCTAATGATCAGGACTTCATTAAAGAATTATACGAAAAGATTATTGCATCCGATATATACAAGGAGTATATGGCTTCTTCTGACAAATCTTATGAAGCAGATCGTGAATTATGGAGAAAACTCTATAAAACTTTCGTTTTTAATAATGATTCGTTAGATCAGGTGTTGGAAGATCAGAGTTTATATTGGAATGATGATAAGGAGATTGTCGATACATTTGTATTGAAGACCATTAAGCGTTTTGAAGAAAAACAGGGAGCTAACCAACCATTGTTACCCGAGTTCAAAGATGACGAAGACCAGGAGTTTGCACGCCGTTTGTTCCGTCGGGCCATTTTAAATGCCGACTATTACCGGCACTTGATCAGTGAAAATACAAAGAACTGGGATTTGGATCGTGTAGCTTTCATGGATGTAATTATTATGCAATGTGCATTAGCAGAAATTCTTAGTTTTCCGAACATTCCGGTCAGCGTTTCGTTAAATGAGTATGTAGAGATTGCTAAACTCTATAGTACAGTGAAAAGCGGTAGCTTTATCAATGGTACATTGGACGGAATAGTTAATCAATTAAAAAAAGAAGGTAAGTTGACAAAAAACTAATATCTTTGTCTAAATAGATTAAAAAACTAATAAAACTGATTATTTTATGAACCTATTAACTGTATTTTTTCAAGCTCCTGCTGCTGGCCCTGACGGTAGTTTGATGTGGATCATGCTGATAGCAATGTTTGTTATCATGTATTTCTTCATGATTCGTCCGCAGAACAAGAAGCAGAAAGAGATCGCTAATTTCCGCAAATCTCTCCAGGTTAACCAGAATGTGATTACTGCTGGTGGCATTCATGGTGTGATTAAGGAAATCAATGATGATTACATTGTTCTTGAAATCGCTTCTAATGTAAAAATTAAGATAGATAAGAACTCTATTTTTGCAGATGCTTCTGCTGCCAACAGTCAGTCTGCTACGAAATAAGGAACTAAAAATAAATAAAGCCTATGTTCGAACGTAGGAACATAAAGTATATTTATTTAAAATTATCAAGAAAGATTAAGGACTTTCTGCTTAGTGATAAGAGCAGAGAGTTCTTAATTTTTTTATTTTTCTTTTTTATTGCAGGCGGATTTTGGTTGCTTCAAACGTTAAACAATGATTATGAAGCAGAATTTTCTATTCCTGTCCGTTTGAAAGGAGTGCCCAATCATGTGGTTTTAACTTCTGAACCTCCTTCTGAACTCCGCATTAAAGTAAAAGATAAAGGAACGGTGTTGCTGAACTATATGTTGGGTAAAAGCTTTTTTCCCGTTAATATCGATTTTTCCGAGTCGAAAGTACCTGATAATCATGTGAAAATTTATACGTCGGAACTTGAGAAAAAAATAGCAGGACAACTTAATGTATCGACCCGTTTGCTGTCTGTAAAGCCTGATACTCTGGAGTATATCTATTCTACCGGAAAGTCTAAACTAGTGCCTGTCAAATTGGAAGGTAAAGTCGTTGCAGGGCGCCAATATTATATTTCCGATACGATCTATTCTCCGGATTCTGTTTTGGTATATGCCCCTGTGGCTATATTGGATACAATAACGGCAGCTTATACGCAAAAAGTTAATTTTGAAAATGTAATGGATACATTGAAGCAGCGAATAGCGCTTGCCGGAGTAAAGGGGGCCAAATTTGTTCCCGGGGCTATTGATTTGACTTTACCCGTGGATATATATACGGAGAAAACAGTTGAAGTCTTATTACGTGGTATCAATTTTCCTGCAGATAAGGTATTGAGGGCATTTCCATCTAAAGTTCAGGTTACGTTTCAAGTTGGATTAAGTCGTTTTCGCGAAGTTAACGCAAGTGACTTTGTTGTGAATGTTTCTTATGAAGAACTTTTGAAATTGGGTACTGATAAATATACTGTAAAATTGAAATCTCTTCCACGTGGAGTAAGTCATGTGCGAATCCATCCGGAACAGGTTGATTTTTTGATAGAACAACTCTCTTCTGATGGCAATTAAAATTGGAATAACCGGCGGAATCGGTAGTGGTAAAAGTGTCGTTTCACATTTACTTGAAGTGATGGGAGTTCCTGTCTATATCTCGGATGAAGAGTCAAAGAAAGTAGTGGCCACTGATCCTGTTATTCGTAAAGAGTTGTGTGATTTAGTAGGAGAGGAGGTTTTTTCTGGCGGCAAATTAAATAAGACTTTACTGGCCACATATCTTTTCGCTTCTTCGACGCATGCTTCTCAGGTTAATGGAATCATACATCCGAGGGTTAAGGAGCATTTCAGGCAATGGAGTTCACACAAAGAGTGTCTGGATATAATAGGTATGGAATCGGCAATTCTGATAGAATCGGGCTTTGCGGATGAAGTTGATTGTATAGTGATGGTCTACGCGCCTTTGGAACTCAGGGTAGAACGTGCGGTGCGGCGTGACAATGCTTCATGCGAGCAGATTATGCAGCGTATCCGGAGCCAAATGAGTGATGAAGAAAAATGTGAGAGGGCTTCTTTCGTCATAATAAACGATGGTGAAAAGCCGTTGATACCACAGATTTTAGAGCTAATTGCTTTTCTATATCAAAAGATTCATTACCTTTGCTCCGCAAAAAATAACTAATATAAAAGTAATATACTATGTTAAAGACTATTTTGTCTATCTCCGGCAAACCGGGGTTGTATAAGCTTATTTCGCAGGGTAAAAATATGTTGATTGTAGAAACAATTGATGCAGCTAAGAAACGTTTCCCTGCTTATGGTAACGAAAAAATTATCTCTCTGGCAGATATAGCAATGTACACAAACGATTCAGAAGTGCCTTTACGTGACGTGTTGCGTTCAATAAAAGAAAAAGAAAATGCAGCTATCGCTTCTATAGATGTGAAGAAAGCTACTTCTGAGCAATTACGTGAATATTTGGCTGAGGTTTTGCCTGACTTTGATCGTGACAGAGTATATACCAATGATATCAAGAAATTGATTTTGTGGTATAATATCTTAGTCTCTAACGGAATTACAGACTTTGGTGAAGAGACTGCCGTTGAAGCAGAATAAATCTACCACACTTTTAGTTAAAAGCACAATGTCCTTTATTAAAGGGTATTGTGCTTTTATTTTTTTATTATATCTCTATAAACAAAAGTTTTTTTAAGCTGTTCTTGCAGGACTATATGAAATTTGCATAGAATATTTTAGAGAACTTATTTGTCGTATTCAGGGCTTTTTAATTATCTTTGTTGCAATCCGTCGGAACCTGAAGAGTCAGTGTTACGAGGAATATTACACAAAAAGAACAAAAGCGTTTTTAAGATATTATTCTGTACTTGAAATCTGGACAATTTCACTATTCAGGAATAATGTAACGAACGCTCATGCTCTGCTGTATATGCAAATATATAGTATCGAGCGTGGGTTGTTGTACATTATTTGAATAGTGGCAGTCCAGAGCCTCAGGTACGATAATTACAACGTTCCCACGCTTTTTTATATACGAAAGATTCTTTCGAGGGAACCGGGAGGGATAGAAGGAAGGAAAAGAGCATGAAAGCAGCAAGAAATAGCGGAATTTGTATGAAACTGGATGATTTTACCGGAGTTTTATCGTTAGAGCATCTGGATGTTAATACAATGGTATATCTGTATAGTGAGCAGGGTGAGTTAATAGGGAAAATTCACTCAACAAAATCTTCTGCTACTTTTACATTACCTCAAAAAGGTATGTATGTGCTTGTAATTCACTGTTTATCCTATCCGGTGGAAGTTAGGAGAGTCATTTATTGAACTTTAAAAAAAAGAAAAGCCGGTATACCATAAGGCATACCGGCAAATCGCTGTTGTTCATTACTTTTTAATTCTTTAGTTACGGAAAACTAACCCGTCTCCTTGTGCATCTACAATGATTGCTTTACTACGGTCTACTTCCTGTGCCAATAATTTTTTCGATAGATCGTTGAGTAAATATCTCTGAATAGCCCTTTTTACAGGACGTGCACCGAATTCCGGATCATAGCCGACCTGTGAGAGGAAATCCAAAGCCGCATCTGTCAGTTCTAGTTCTACTCCATTACCGGCAAGCATCTTTTGTACGCTCTTAATCTGTAACAAGACAATCTGTTTTATGTCTTTTTCTGTTAATGGCAGGAACATGATAGTCTCATCGATACGGTTTAGGAATTCCGGACGGATGGTTTTCTTTAACATGTTCATTACCTCTTTCTTGGTTTCTTCCACTACTTCCTCGTTGTTGGCGCCGTTCAGTTTTTCCATCTGGCTCTGTATGTAGCTGCTGCCCATATTGGAGGTCATAATGATGATTGTATTTTTAAAGTTTACCACACGGCCTTTGTTATCTGTCAACCGTCCGTCATCGAGTACCTGCAACAAGATATTAAATACATCCGGATGTGCTTTCTCGATTTCATCAAACAATACTACAGAATAGGGTTTGCGACGGATCGCCTCTGTCAATTGTCCGCCTTCGTCATATCCTACATATCCCGGAGGCGCTCCAACTAAACGCGAAACGCTGTGCTTCTCCTGGTATTCGCTCATGTCGATACGGGTCATCATCGTTTCATCGTCAAACAGAAATTCGGCAAGCGCTTTGGCAAGTTCGGTTTTACCAACTCCTGTAGTGCCCAGGAAGATGAAGGAACCAATAGGTCGTTTGGGATCCTGTAAGCCTGCACGGCTGCGGCGTACAGCATCAGACACAGCTGCAATAGCCTCGTCTTGTCCGATAACACGCTGATGTAATTCTTCTTCAAGGTGGAGCAATTTGTCCTTTTCACTCTGCATCATTTTGCTTACAGGAATTCCGGTCCAGCGGGATACTACGTCAGCGATGTCTTCAGCATCCACCTCTTCTTTTATCATGGCTGTATCCCCTTGCATTTCGTGCAATTTTTTCTGGGTATCTTCAATTTCCTTATGCAGTTCCTGCAATTTGCCATAGCGAATCTCTGCAACTTTGCCATAGTTTCCCTCACGTTCTGCCTTGTCAGCTTCGAATTTAAGATTTTCTATTTCAACTTTGTTCTGCTGGATTATATCCATCAGGCTTTTCTCGCTTTGCCATTTTGCTTTATATGACTTTTCCTGTTCTTTCAATTCAGCCAATTCTTTGCCGATTGTCTGTAATTTCGGTTCATCATTTTCCCGTTTTATAGCTTCTCGCTCAATCTCCAGCTGTTTAATCTTTCGTGAGATTTCATCTAATCCTTCAGGGACAGAATCCACCTCCATGCGAAGTTTTGCGGCAGCTTCGTCCATCAGGTCAATTGCTTTATCGGGTAAAAAACGGTCAGTGATGTACCGGCTGCTTAATTCTACGGCAGCAATGATTGCATCATCTTTGATACGTACGTGATGGTGATTTTCATACCGTTCTTTTAATCCACGTAAGATAGATATTGTGCTCAGATTGTCCGGTTCATCTACCTGTACTATTTGGAAACGACGTTCCAAAGCTTTATCTTTCTCAAAATATTTCTGATATTCGTCGAGAGTGGTAGCACCGATAGAGCGTAGTTCTCCACGGGCAAGTGCAGGTTTCAGAATATTAGCTGCGTCCATAGCACCTTCTCCTTTTCCTGCTCCTACCAAAGTATGGATTTCATCAATGAATAATATGATATTACCTTCTGATTTCTTCACCTCATTCACTACCGATTTCAGTCGTTCCTCAAATTCTCCTTTATATTTAGCTCCTGCAACGAGTGCACCCATATCAAGTGAGTATACCTGTTTATTTTTCAGGTTTTCAGGAACATCACCCCGAAGAATACGGTGTGCCAATCCCTCAACAATAGCTGTTTTACCGGTACCCGGTTCACCTATTAATATAGGATTGTTTTTTGTACGTCGACTTAAAATCTGAAGTACCCGTCGGATTTCTTCATCACGTCCGATCACAGGGTCGAGTTTACCACTACGGGCTGCTTCATTTAAGTTAATGGCATATTTTTCCAGTGACTGGTAATTATCTTCACTGGACTGAGAGGTCACCTTTTCTCCTTTTCTCAATTCACTGATGGCACCACGCAATTCTTTTTCGGTCATTCCTGCATCTTTCAGGATGGTAGACACCGTGCTCTTTACTGTCAGTAAAGCCAGCAAAAGATGTTCCAATGAAACAAACTCATCGCCCATTTCCTTGGAGTACTGCGTTGCTTTTTGAAAGACTTCGTTCGCTTCCCTACTCAAGTAAGGTTCTCCGCCGGAAACTTTTGGGAAAGAGTCGATCTGCTTATCGAGTACGAGGGAGATTTGTTGTCCGTTCAGTCCTAACTTCTGAAAGATAAAGTTAGTCACATTTTCGCCTACCTTCATCACTCCGTACAGGATATGAGCCGTTTCGATGGCTTGTTGTCCCCGACTTTGTGCCAGGTTAATAGCCTCTTGTACAGCTTCCTGAGATTTAATGGTAAAATTGTTAAAGTTCATATCGTTTGTTCTCCTTTCTTATTCTTGTTTTCAATAACACTATTAGAGGCGCAAAAGATTTGCCATGGGGTAAAAACTGACTTTTTTTCAGCTTTTTAAGAAAAATAAAAGTCAAAATGTCATATATTTTCTTTTGTAGAGGAAATTGTGTCCGAATGTAAGAGCATTTTAGAAGTATGTTGTATCTTTATGCCCTCAATATAATTATTAAGGAATTACGATATGGACGAAAAAATAAAGTTTCCTTCGAATGTGGTACTGATTGATGCAGCGTTTCTGAATCTAGTTGTGACGGATCTGAAGAAGTACTTTGAGAAAACCTTGATGCGTGAACTGCAAGAGATTGATCTCTCGGAACTGGTAACTTATATAGTACTTGATGCAGGTATGGCAGTAGGCGATAATCAAATTCAAATATTAATGGTATATGATAAAGATTCGGCTCAGTTGTCTAATTGCCGACCTTCCGATTTATCGGCAGAATTGAATGGGGTGGCATTTAAGAGTCAGTTCGGAGAATTTTCTTTTGCCAGTGTACCTTGTGAGGAAATGGTATCTCGTGAAGAATTATATTTGGATCTGCTGAGTATCGTTTTAGATTCTGCCGATGTGGAACGGCTGATTTTGGTTTCTTTCAATGAAGAATATGGTGATAAGGTAATGGAACGGTTAAAAGGTGTCAAGAATAAGGAAACCATTCAATTCCGTATGAATGAACCGGAGGAGAGTATTGAAGGATATCAATGGGAAATGTTGGCATATCCCGTGATGCAAGCATTGGGAATCAGGGGAGAAGAGTTGTAATATTGACAATAAGCCTTTATATTTATGTCTGATTTTCGTCTGAAAGTATTTTTAAGCGTTGCTAAGAACCTCAGTTTCACTAAGGCTTCACAAGAGCTGTTTGTCAGTCAGCCTGCCATAACTAAACATATTCAGGAATTAGAGACTTGTTATCAGGTTCGGTTATTCGATCGGCAGGGAAATAAGATTTCTTTGACAGAAGCGGGTAAGCTTTTGCAGGAGCATAGTGAAAAGATATTGGAGGACTATAAGCGGTTGGAATACGAAATGCATTTGCTGCATAACGAATATATAGGCGATTTGAAATTGGGTGCCAGTACTACCATTTCTCAATATGTGCTTCCTCCTTTGCTTGCTAATTTTATAGCCAAGTTCCTTCAAGTAAATCTTTCATTATTGAATGGGAATTCCAGAGAGATAGAGGCTGCTTTGCAGGAGCATCGCATTGATTTAGGGCTGGTAGAGGGCATTTGTCGCTTGCCCAATCTTAGATATACTACATTTTTACAGGATGAATTAGTGGCAGTTGTTCATACAGGTAGCAAGCTTTCATTGCCTGATGAGATAACTCCGGAGGATCTATCCAGAATTCCGCTTGTACTCAGGGAGAGAGGTTCGGGCACACTGGATGTTTTTGAGAGAGCTTTGTCCGAACATAATATGAAATTATCATCCTTGAATGTACTTTTATATTTAGGCAGTACAGAGAGTATCAAGTTGTTTTTAGAACATACAGATTGTATCGGAATTGTTTCTATCCGTTCTATCAGTCGTGAATTACTTTCAGGTACTTTTCGTGTTATTGAGATTAAAGGTATGCCAATGCTACGTGAGTTCTGTTTTGCACAACCGCAAGGACAGGAGAGTGGGTTATCACAAGTTTTGATGCAGTTTGCTATGCATCATAACAAAAAGTTATAGAGTATAATTAGATGCAATTGGCATATACCGACAAGTAGCCGTATCTTTGCACCCGAAAAATAAATAAAGATAATAAGATATGGTATCAGCTATTACGAAAACGTTGAGGACAAACAACAAAACGGTCTATGTTTCTTTGCTTTCTATTTTGACTTTCTTTTTAATGTTGGATTATATTCCCGGTTTGCAAGCATTTTCTACATGGGTTACTCCGCCATTGGCTCTTTTTCTAGGATTAGCTTTTGCGTTGACTTGTGGACAGGCCCATCCGAAATTTAACAAAAAGACATCTAAATATCTATTACAATATTCTGTTGTAGGATTAGGGTTTGGTATGAATTTACATTCAGCTCTTGCTTCCGGTAAAGAAGGAATGGAGTTTACGATTGTTTCAGTAATTGGCACTCTGATTTTAGGATGGTTCATTGGGCGTAAGTTTTTAAAGGTAGATCGTAACACCTCTTATCTCATCAGTTCAGGAACTGCTATCTGTGGTGGTAGCGCTATTGCTGCTGTAGGGCCTGTAGTAAAGGCTAATGATAGTGAAATGTCTGTGGCATTGGCGACTATATTTATATTGAATGCTCTTGCGCTTTTTATATTTCCGGTGATCGGACACGCTTTAAATATGAGTCAGCATGAATTTGGAACATGGGCCGCAATTGCCATTCATGATACAAGCTCTGTGGTGGGGGCCGGTGCAGCATACGGTGAAGAAGCTTTGAAAGTTGCTACTACCATCAAATTGACACGTGCTCTTTGGATTATTCCGATGGCATTTGCTACTTCGTTCATATTTAAGAGCAAAGGGCAGAAGATTAGTATTCCTTGGTTTATCTTCTTCTTTGTATTGGCTATGATTGTGAATACTTATTTGTTGGGTAGTGTACCTGAATTGGGGGCCGCTATCAATGGGTTGGCTCGCAAAACATTGACTATCACTATGTTCTTTATTGGAGCTTCTCTCTCATTGGATGTTGTGAAGTCCGTAGGCATCAAACCTTTGATACAAGGAGTGCTTCTGTGGGTAGTGATCAGTTTGAGCACTCTGGCCTATATTTATTGGTTCTAATTTCAGGATAAATAGTTATTATACAATAAGGTACGATGTATTTGGGCATCGTACCTTATTGTATAATAACTATTTTATGATTTTCTACTTTATATTCATGTTTTTGAGCCCTTGGTCAATTCTTTTTAATTTGTCGTTTAAGGTACTTAGTTCTTCTTTATAATTCGTATCTATCGAATTTAAATTATAGGTTCCGCTTAACTCTGCCATGTCTTTTTGATTGTCCGAATTTCCTTTTTTAAAGTAAGTAACCGGTTTATTATTTGCATAAAACAGATCTCCTGATATTATAAAGTTTTGACTGGTGCTTTGGTATAACATTAACTTCTTGATATCATCCGTAGTCATGTCCCCTTCCATATATACAAATTTTAGAGAAGATGCTCCGTTCATTACCATAATCAGTTCTTTCACTTTACTTCCTTTGCGATTTACATAAACTTCCGAACCGGAAACCGTACTTTTTTGTTTCATCAATAATTCGTATTTGGATGATTGCACCAATGAACGGATATCTTTGGCCATTTCTTCACGTACCTTATTATCATGTGTAGAGAGCACTTGGACAGAGTTCAAATGTTCTGCTACTTTACCTATATAAAGGTCCTTCATAAATAGATTCGGATTTAATTCCATCATTGCTTTAGAGATATAAACAGAGGATACTCCTTTCATGTCATTGTACTTGTTGAATAAGTTTTTTTGTGCCTGGCAAAGCAGAGGAGACAATAGCAGTACGCATGCCAAAATAAATTTCATTGTTTTCATAATTGTTTATTTTTTAATTTCATTTCTTACTTCTTGATGTATTTTTCTCATATCTATCTGGCTTTCTTTCACCTCATTGAGTCCATAGTTGAGGTTGGCAGAAATCTCCAGTAAAGTTGCCTGTAACATCCGGTAGGCTTCTTCCGGATCGGAGAATGTATCTTGTGGGGTGGGTGGGCACACATTTTTGCTTAAATTGTCAATCCCGTATCCAATGCCTATAAGCAATAATATGGTAGCTGCAACCCCTCCAATCCAGTGCCAGCTGTTTTTGGAGTTATTGGGGCGGAAAAAGTGTTGTTCTTTCTCGGCCATTTCGTCAATCAGCAGATTTAGTTTGTCTTCCAGATGTGCAGGAACTTCTATATCTTGGTCGGCATCCGGGCAAAGATTGAGAAAAATTTCTTTGTCCTTCAGCAGATGTCCGGGCACTTCCGTTGTTCTGAAATAATTTCTCAGCACCTCTTCTTGGCTCTCGGTAGTGGTTCCCTCATAAAATTCGGCGAGCAGCCTTTCAATTTCTTCGACTTTCATAATTATTCCATTTATTAAATTCTTCACGTATCTTTTTTCTTGCCCGTGACAGTAGCACACGGACGTTTATAGAGTTTAATCCAGTGACTTGTTCTATCTCTTCGTATGAACAACCTTTAATATCGCGCATATTTATGATTCGTTGCTGTTGTTCGGGTAAGTGGGCAATAATATCTTTTATTTGTCGTACCCCTTCACGTGCTTCCAGATTGTCCGGTTGAAAAACATCTTGGGCGGCTGATAGCTCCACGCTTTGTCGGGACAGAACATACTTTCCTGAACGAAGCAAATCAAAACACATATTTTTTACTAAAGTGACACTGAATGCTTCAGGATTGCTGATAACCGACAGTCCTTCCCGTTTATCCCACAGCTTCAGATAGGCTTCTTGCACTAAGTCTTCCGCATCAGCAGCATTCTCCAATAGCCGATAGGCCACGCAGTACAGCTTGCGATGATAGGGTAGAAACTCTCTTTTAAAACTTTCGGTATCCATGTGTTCGTTCTTGTCAATGTTTATATCCTTAAGACGTAACGGGAGGAATTTTGTTACAAAGAAAGCGAAAAAAGAATAAGTAAGATGAAGATCTTTGGCGAAAAAGATGTACTTTTAATGACTGAATTAAAAATAGATACTATGAGTCAAAATGAAACAACAAAATTGGACATTATTGTAGAAGTATTAGGTGAGAGAGAGCCGGAGATACGACGTTTGGTTATCTTGGACGACCGGTTAAGGATGTTTGCCGAATCTAACGATGAAAATGGTCCGGGCATACCTATCGAGTTGGTAGCGGAGTGGGCTATGCTGCTGAATAAATATTATCCGTTGGCATTGGAAAAACGGAATATGATGAATTAAGATATATAATAAACGATCGGCGGTTGTTCGATAGAACACTGCCGATCGTTGTTTATTGATTACACTTACTTGTGCTCTCTCAACTTTTCAAAGATCAGTCCTTCCAGTTCTTCGGCAAGTTCTGGATTGTCGGCGATACATTGTTTTGCTGCATCACGACCTTGGCCCAATTTGGTGTCGTTGTAGCTATACCATGAACCGCTTTTCTTGATAATTCCCAAATCCGCTCCCAGGTCAATGATTTCTCCCGAATGTGATATGCCTTCACCAAACATAATATCGAATTCTGCCTTGCGGAAAGGAGGAGCTACCTTATTTTTCACAACTTTGACTTTCGTCTGCTTACCAATCACTTCTTCACCGTCTTTGATCTGCTGTGAACCGCGGATATCCAAACGTACGGAAGCATAGAATTTTAATGCATTACCACCGGTTGTTGTTTCCGGATTACCGAACATTACACCGATTTTCTCACGCAACTGGTTGATGAAGATACAGGTTGTACGAGTCTTGCTTACAGCTGATGTTAACTTACGTAATGCCTGTGACATTAGGCGGGCTTGCAAGCCCACTTTGTTGTCACCCATATCCCCTTCAATTTCAGCTTTCGGAGTCAAGGCGGCTACAGAGTCCACTACGATGATGTCAATAGCTGAAGAGCGTATCAATTGTTCTGCAATTTCCAACGCCTGTTCTCCGTTATCGGGTTGCGAGATGAACAGGTTATCCACATCTACTCCCAGTTTAGCCGCATAGAAGCGGTCAAAAGCATGTTCCGCATCAATGAAAGCGGCAATTCCACCGGCTTTTTGTGCTTCTGCAATGGCGTGGATGGCCAGTGTCGTTTTACCGGATGATTCCGGACCATAAATTTCAATGATTCTTCCACGGGGATAACCGCCTACGCCTAATGCAGCATTCAGTGCTATCGAACCTGTTGGAATTACTTCTACTTGTTCTACCACTTCTTCACCCATTTTCATGATAGAACCTTTACCGAAGCTTTTCTCTATCTTGTCCATGGCAGCCTGTAAGGCTTTTAATTTTTCGCTTGATGCCATTTTATTATTATCTGTTTCAAAGTTTAATTCGTCTTCTTTCTTTGCCATAATGATCGATTTATAAAATTTGTGAAGCGTGTTCTTTGGTCTTTACTTCTTTGGGTCCGATGATCCGTTCGATAACTCCCTCTTCATTGATAAGGAAAGTTGTACGTAAAGTACCCATATAAGCACGGCCATATAGCTTTTTTTCTCCCCATACTCCAAATTGCTCTACCAATTTTTTATCAGTATCGGCAATCAGGGTGAATGGCAGATTGTTTTTCTCAATAAATTTTTGGTGTGACTTTTCATTGTCTACACTTACACCGATCACTTCATATCCGGCTTTACGTAGCTCTGCGTAATTATCCCGAAGGCTACAGGCTTGGGCCGTACAGCCGGAAGTGTTATCTTTAGGGTAGAAATAAAGGACGATTTTTCTTCCTTTATAGTTGTTGAGGCGTACCTCTTCACCCTTTTCATTGATACCCAGCAATTCTGGGGCTTTATCTCCTACGTTCATTTTTGATGATTCTTCCAATAATAAATATGCCGATTGACTTACTTAGGGTTAGGCATAGCCAATAGGCATATTGTTATGTTGATTACAGTTCCAAATTTCCATCGAATACTTCGTGCCAAGGCAAGCCTTGTTTATTCAATTGTTCCATAAACGGATCCGGATTAAACTCTTCCACGTTGTTTACACCCGGACGTTTCCATTCGCCTTTAAAGAACATCATGGCACCGATCATAGCCGGTACGCCTGTGGTATAACTTACTCCTTGCATACCTGTTTCTTTATATGCCTCTTCGTGACTACAGTTATTATATACATAGTAAGTGCGTTCTTTGCCATCTTTCAGACCACGAATGCGGCAACCGATAGAAGTTTCACCTTCGTAATTTTCACCCAAATCCTGAGGATTAGGTAACACGGCTTTCAGGAATTGCAGCGGAACGATCTTTTGTCCATTGTAATCTATTTCGTCAATACGCGCCATTCCGATATTCTGAATCACACGCAAATGAGTCAGATATTCCTGACCGAATGTCATCCAGAAACGTGCTCGTTTGATGGTCGGGAAGTTTTTGACTAATGATTCCAATTCTTCGTGATACAACAGATATGAATCACGGGGACCGATGTTTGGATATGTCAGATCTTTATGAATTTCCAGTGGACCTGTGGTCACCCATTGGCCATTTTCATAATAACGTCCGTTCTGGGTGATCTCGCGGATATTGATTTCCGGATTGAAGTTTGTTGCAAAAGCTTTATGATGATTTCCGGCATTGCAGTCTACTATATCCAGATATTGAATCTCATCAAAATAATGTTTGGCGGCATATGCCGTATAAATACCACTTACTCCCGGATCGAATCCACAACCTAAAATGGCGGTGAGGCCGGCTTCTTTGAAACGTTCATGATAGGCCCATTGCCAACTGTACTCAAAGTGAGCTTCATCTTTAGGCTCATAATTAGCGGTATCCAGGTAGTTGACTCCTGCTTTCAGGCAGGCTTCCATGATGGTCAGGTCCTGATAAGGCAATGCAACGTTAATGACCATTTCCGGTTTAAAATCGTTGAAGAGTGCTACCAGTTCGTCCACATTATCAGCATCCACTTGGGCTGTTTTTATGTTGGGATTGCCGATGGCTTTCACGATGTCGTCACATTTTGACTTCGTGCGGCTGGCGATCATGATATCAGTAAATACATCGGCATTTTGTGCCACTTTGTGTGCTACAACGGTACCTACACCGCCTGCACCGATAATAAGAACTCTACCCATTTCTTTAATTAAGAATTTTAAATTAAGAATTTAAGAATTGTTGATGGAACAAATATACGGCATTATTTCAGAATATTCGACGATTTAAGTTTCTTTATTTAGCCCGGAGCAAGATGCCATTTTCAAATTCCAATATCTTTCCTCTATATAACCAGGTTTCAAAGCGAGAGTCTGTCCGAACTCTGATTTCTATCGGTTCTCCTATTGCTAATTTGCATTCTTCGGTTGTCATGCCCGGTTTTACTTCTCCTTTGGCAAGCATAAGCCAGTTGGATTCACTAATGTTTGGATATTTCTTTCGTATGTCGGAGAATCCGAAAAGGTCCTCTATGAAATCTTCATTTTTAAGGATCGGATCATATTTCAAATCTACTTTGACTTGATATGTGTTTCCTTGAATATCTGTCAGAAGGAGTGTAGCTGATGTTCCTGCCTTTTCAGGTTGTACATCTTTGATATGTAATGGGGTATAACGTAATAACTCTGTTTGCTTGACCCGAATTGTCTTTTGAGGATAAACAGACTGTCCGATGTATTTGGACTGGATAGACTCTCTGGTTTTGACATCCGGATTGGTGAAAGAAAATGCATTTGGAAAATAGTTTATTCTTTTTTCCGCTTGAAAATCTGCAGGTTCCATACCGGAGTTGGTTCTGGACATGGCTACATCAATATAATAAGAAACTCCCTTGCGGTCAATAAAAGTGATTTTTACCGGGAAGGACTTGTTACCGACATCTATTGTTGTAATTTTGACAGGTTCACCTTTCGCGATATTGACTTCTCTATATCCTGAATAGCTGTTGGCATCGTCTGTTTTTGCTATGGTAGTACGCGTATAGAGCGTTTTCCCAATTAATAATTCCTTGGCCTTGTTTACATCTTGCAGATAGACGAGGGCAGGGATGCTGGCATACGGATTTTGATCACACAAATCGTTCAGTTTGACATCTTTCATCTCATAATAGTATTTATGAGCTTCACACTGGAATATGAATCGGGAAGTATAAATCTTGCCGATATACGTTTCATGTACAGTTTCTTCCGAACCGGTATATTCCAGCGTTTTACTTTTGAGCAAATCGTTGTCGACTTCTTTCCCATCTTCATATTTGCATAATATGGGGACGAATTCATCACTACTATCGGGGATGAACATAAACTTCATTCCGGGTGTCCATTTACATAACTGCTTTAAGGGGAAATGTGTTGTTATGAAATCCGTTTCTTCATCGGGTGATAGGGAGTCGGGGGAGGAGGAACTTGCAAAATGGCTGTTTTGTGCAAGTAATGTTCTGGTGGCTATCAAAAGAAGGAGTAATAAGGTTCTGAGGCGTCTTTTCATGATTATATTTTGTTAAATTGAACTATTCGTTTGTTTGTTCTGTTTATCTTAATTCGGCAAATGTATCAACTTTATGTTATTTTTTTATATATTTGCGCCGATATTTAACTTAAACAGTATGACAATGAAAAAAGTATTACTTTCAATTTGTATGGTGAGTGCAGTATTCGCTATGTCATCTTGCGGTTCGACAAAAGAAGCCGCTTCTTTATCATCTTTAAATGGTGAATGGAATATCATTGAAGTGAATGGCTCGGCCATTGTGCCGGCAGAAAATCAGGAATTGCCGTTTATTGGTTTTGATACAGCTACGGGTAAAGTATATGGTAATAGTGGTTGTAACCGGATGATGGGATCTATAGATCTCAATTCAAAACCCGGTACTATCGATATGAGCCGATTGGGGAGTACCCGTATGGCTTGTCCGGATATGACGACAGAACAAAATGTGCTGAATGCATTGGGACAGGTGAAGAGTTATAAAAAACTGGGTAAACATAATATGGCTCTTTGCAACGCTTCCAATCGTCCGGTAGTCGTTCTTCAGAAGAAAGCTTCGGATGTAAAGTTGTCTGCTTTGAATGGTGAATGGAAAATCGAAGAAGTGAATGGAGAAGCTATCCCTTCGGGCATGGAAAAACAACCGTTTATCAATTTTGACGTGAAGAAGAAGTCCATTCATGGCAATGCGGGATGTAATTTGATTAATGGAGGATTTGAAACAGATAAGGAGAATCCCCGTTCCATTTCTTTCCCTAATGTTATTTCTACTATGATGGCTTGTCCTGATATGGAAGTGGAAGGCAAAGTGATGAAAGCTATCAACGAGGTGAAGTCATTCGATGTGTTATCCGGAGGAGGTATCGGATTTTATAGTGCAGACGGAACACTGGTAATGGTACTTGTGAAAAAATAAAAAAACGCTTGATGGAGGGACCTGCTCTCTTATTAGTGATATATTCAAACGCAAAGAGGATGCTTGTAAGCATCCTCTTTGCGTTTGAATATAGTAGGCTGATGCAGAAAGTATCTTTGTAAATGGAATACTAGACAGTCACATTAGTTCATTAAGTAGTCTTGTACTCCAGTGAAAATAGTCTATTCGTGTACTTCTATTTATTGATATATGAATTCCGTAGTATGATCCATACGATAATAGGGGATCCAAACAAGGCAGTAACCGCGTTGATAGGTAGGGTACCTTGCATTCCGGGTAGTTGGGAAATTAAATCGCAGACTAACAGTGTGATGGCACCACAGAGCATGGAGGCTGGAAGAATGATGCGGTGGTTGGGGCTGCCGAATAAGCCACGGGCTACGTGAGGCATCGTGATGCCGATAAAGGCTATGGGACCGGTAAAAGCAGTGGAGGTTCCTGCCAGGAGTGCTGTAGCCAGGATAATCCAAAGCCGCAGCCGAGGAACGGAGACCCCTAATCCGTTGGCGTAGTTTTTTCCCAGCAGCAAGATGTTGAGTTGTTTTTGTAATAGTAATGCAGTCAGAATTCCACAGGCAATGACAGGTGCCATCACGCTCATCTGTTCCCAGCCTACTGAAGAAAGACTTCCAAAGGTCCAGGTGATGAATAGTTTCAGGGTATCCGGATTACTCATACTTTGCAGGATACTCACGATGGCACCGGCAAAGTTACCAAACATCATACCTATAATCAGTAACGAGATGGTTTGAGGAATTTTGATAGAGACAATAATAACCAATAATAAAACCCCTATAGCTCCAATAATAGCAGCAGTCACTTGTCCCCAACCTGTAATGAGCCACAACGGAAGAGAAGAGGTGCCGAGAGTCAGTAAGGCTACTCCTAAGCTGGCACCGGAAGTTACTCCCAACACATCGGGACCAGCCAGTGGGTTGTGAAACAGAGTTTGCATTAACACTCCGGCAACGGAGAGTGAGGCTCCTGCCAAAATGGCTGTCAGTGCTTTAGGGAGTCGGTGGTTCAAGATGATTTCCCGGTAGATAAGGTTATCGTTGCTACCGATAAAAGTATTCCATACGTCACGTATAGACAAGCTAACGCTTCCGATGGCGATATCTGCCAGAAAGGCCAAAACTAACAATCCTATTAATAGTAAAAACAGTCGGTAGTGTTTCATTTACTCTTTAATTTATCCATGTAGGTCAATTCGTACTCTGGTAATAGGCTCGGATGAATGATTTTAATCATATCATTCAATAACAGATCCGGGCGGGCTACTCCACTTTCCCAATAATCGTTTCCTCCGGTAATGTTTGTCCGTTTGTTTATATGATATACATTACCATTTTTATAGGATTTAAATAGTTTGTATTTGGGATCCATCTTTCCCAAATCTTCGAGTGTGTTGGCTTGTACACCTACCCAGATATCAGCTTGGTTGAAGTGTATCAAAGCTTCTTCGATACTACTGGATATACTTCCGGAAACTGTGGTGTCATTGGCATAATAGTAGTTGGCACCTGCATCGCGAAAGAGTTGCGCATTGTAGCTTCTTCCACTTGGCATGGACCAAGTTCCCCTATAATCTTGTCCGGAAAGAATGGAAGGAGCGTATGATAATTTTTCAGCCTTCTTTTTGATTTCATTGTATTGTTCTGCTATCTGACTAAAGATACTGTCAGCAAGATTTTCTTTATCGAAAAAAGCTCCTATGAACTTAATCCACTCTGCACGTCCCAAGATGGACTTCTCCTGCCATTCGATATTATACAAAATGGGTAATCCTGTTTGTTTCATACGCCGGCTGTTTTCATCCTCGGCATTGTAGGCAGAAGTCATTACGGCCTGCGGATGTAGTAGAAGTAGGTTTTCTATGTCCAGATTGAAAGCGTCACCTAAATCCTTTATTGTTCCATCTTTTACACCTTGAAGGATAGTAGGGTTATAAATGTAATTTGAGTTGCAGACTCCCGTGACTTTGTCCAATTCTCCAAGAAGTTCGAGGAATCCCAGATGAGTGGCTGAGTTGGTCATTATACTTTTTAGAGGAATTACTACTTTTAGTCCGTCAGTAGGAACTGCCTGGCCTTCGTTTTTCACCAGATAGTAGGTATCATAAATTTCTCCTGGTTTCCAGGGATTGTATACTGTAATTGTGGTGTATCCGGAGGAATGTGTTATACCAAATCCTTGGGCGTATGAAAGTGGCACGGAAGTCCCGTTTTCGGTGTTGGAAACTACTTTCTGCTTATCTTGGCAAGCGGTTAGCAGAAGTGAGATTAATGCGAAAAGGACAAAAGAAAATCGGGTCATCATATCTGAATTTTGAATAGTCGTGGCGCAAAAATACAAGATTATTCCGGATTATAAGTCTGCTAAGTTGGGAAAATGCTATAAAATCGGGGATGAAAGAAAGTAAGTGGAATGTGTTTTTAGACGTACGTTTATTTGTTCACAAAGATAGGGCTAATATTTAAATATACAAAGTGTTTAATAAAAAGACTTGTTTTTTACTTCTATTTTAATTGAAATGACCTCATTTTCAAATAGGTGATAGTTGTTAGGGTTTATATTTTCTCTTTTCATTTTTATGTATCCTTTTTCGTAATAAATCACTCGTTTTTGATGTGTTTTTAAACGTACGTTTAAAAACACATCTTTTGGACTATAATGTGCTGATAATAAGAATGTTTTATTGAGAATTTATAAATAGTTAACTGCTATGGTTTTATTAGGATGTATTCTTGGAAGTGTGATATTGGGACTACTCGCTTGTCTGATATGGATACTTTATGATTTTCGGAGATTCAAGAAGAAAAATAATTTTATAGAATGAGTTAGAAAGATGGGCAAGAAAGTATTAGTCTTTTTACTGTTGCTATCATTTATCGGATGGACAAAGGCTCAACAGGAAGAGTTACAAAATGGTACGGAGCAGAGTAAACAACTCCAGGTTTTTGGACGCAATATATTTGCCAGCCGGAATTTGTCATTTGAGCCAAATTTAAATATTCCTACTCCGGAAAATTATAGGTTGGGGCCGGGGGATGAAGTGATTATCGATGTATGGGGAACTTCGGAAAATACGGTACGAGAGACTATTTCTCCGGAAGGTAGTATCATGGTGGAGAATATCGGTCCTATCTACCTGAGTGGTATGAATATGGAGGAGGCTGAACGGTATTTGCGGCATGAATTTAGTAAGATTTATGCAGCTATCTCCGGAGAATCGGCACATATCAAGGTGACGTTAGGAAAAATACGTTCCATTATGGTCAATGTGATGGGAGAGGTCGAAGTTCCCGGTACGTATCGGTTATCGGCTTTTGCATCGGTGTTTCATGCTTTGTATCGTGCCGGAGGAGTTAATCGTATAGGCAGTTTACGAACCATTCAAGTCGTACGAAGTGGTATGAAAGTAGCTGATGTGGATGTGTATGAGTATATTATGAAAGGAAAACTTACAGATGATATACGTTTGTCGGAAGGAGATGTGATTTTGGTATCCCCTTATGAAAATTTGGTTGGTATATCGGGAAAGGTGAAGAGACCGATGATCTATGAAATGAAACATGGAGAAAGTTTAGCTACTTTGATTGGTTATACGGGTGGATTTACCGGAGATGCTTATCGGAATACGGTCCGTCTGGTGCGTCGTAGCGGAAGGGAGAAGCAAATATATAATGTGGACCAACAGGATTACGATAACTTTATTCTGACTGATAACGATGAAGTGTCCGTTGAGGCGGTATTGGGACGTTTTTCAAATAAAGTAGAAATTCATGGAGCGGTTTATCGTGCAGGCATGTATCAGTTGGATAGTGTGACGGGGACTATAAAGCGGCTGATACAACAGGCGGAAGGTCTTCGTGGAGATGCTTTTCTTAATAGAGCCTTGTTGAGGCGGGAGCGTGAAGATTTGTCTCATGAAATGATTCCTGTTGATCTGAAAAAACTTATGGAAGGAACTGCACCCGATTTACCTCTGCAAAAGAATGATGTACTCTATATCTCAAGTATAAAGGAATTGGAAGAAGAAGGAGTTCTCTTCATTTATGGTGACGTGGCAAAACCGGGCTATTTTCCCTTTGCGCGGAATATGAGTGTTCAGGACTTGATTTTAAAAGCTGGCGGATTATTGGAATCGGCTTCGACTGTTCGTATCGATGTGTCACGACGAATTAAAGATCCTAAAAGTGTTTCTTCTTCTACTGTGATAGGGAAAAGCTTTACAGTAGAATTGAAAAATGGACTGTTGATAGGAGAGAGCAATACACTGAAATTGGAACCTTATGATATGGTGTTTGTACGTAGAAGTCCAGGGTATCAAAAGCAGGCAAATGTGACGGTCAATGGGGAAGTTACATTTACAGGAAACTATGCGCTGACTAAAAAGAATGAACGGCTGAGTGACTTGATAGCAAAAGCCGGAGGGTTATCGAAGAGCGCCTATGCGAAAGGTGCGCGTCTGATGCGCAGGATGACAGCGGATGAAATCCGGCAAAAGCAAGATGCAGTTCGGTTTGCAACAAAGGGAACCGGAAAAGATTCGGTCTCTTTATCTTCTTTGGAAGTGGATCAGACTTACTCTGTCGGTATTGAACTTGAAAAAGCTCTGGCAAAGCCGAAATCGGATGAAGATCTGGTATTACGGGAGGGCGACGTACTTTTTGTTCCTAAATATGTCAGTACCGTGACTGTTAACGGTGCTGTGATGTACCCCAATACTGTGCTTTATCAGAAAGGATGTGGAATTGATTATTATATAGGACAAGCCGGTGGTTTTGGAAACCGGGCCTTGAAACGGCGTGCTTATGTTGTATATATGAATGGTACAGTCTCCCGATTGAGAAGAAATACGGCAAATGCCATTGAACCCGGGTGTGAAATAATTGTGCCTAGCAAAGGAGAACGGAAGAAAATGACTACAGCAGGAGCTGTTGGCATGAGTAGCTCCATTGCTTCTATAGCTGCGATGGTTGCTTCGATGGTGAGTTTAACAAAATAAGAAATAGATGAATACAAACGAAAGGCCCGAAATGACAGAAAAACAGTCATGTCATTGGTATCTTGCTTTTACTGCTTCTCGGGCAGAGCAACGCGTGAAGCAAGAACTGGATCAGCGGAAAATCCGAAACTATCTTCCACTACGTAAAATTACTTATCAATGGCAGGGACGTTCCAGGGAGGCATTATGTCCACAAATAGCTCGTTGCGTCCTTATTTGGACGTCATTGTCCGACATTCGGCAGTTATCCGGAATATCAGGATTGATTATTCCTCAAAACATCTGGGATTATCGTGTTCCGGAATGGCAGGTGGAAAGTTATCAACTATTGTTTTCTCAAATGGATACCGCCGTGGAATGGATACCCGATTGCTTGGAATCCGCCACAATGGTTCGTGTTACAGGAGGTCCTTTGACTGGGTTAGTGGGCGAACTGGATACTTCGGACACAGGGTTTCGGATAAGGATCCGTTTTCATTCTATGGGATGTTTTCGTGTTGCTGTACCTGAAGAATGGATTGAAAAATTTTAAGAACCTGTTTGAATCTACAAGTTTGTATGAACAAAGATTGAATGCTTTTCTAAGTCCATCCTTAGGTTTGTTGCTGTCAGAGACATATCGATGGGTGTAGAGAAATAAGAGATGTTCGAAAACAGGATCTAACTATTACTTTTTCTTTTTTTCATCTCAACGATAATTCCTCGTCTGTTACAGGGCGGGGAATTATTATTTTATTTTCCCTGTAACTTTGACTCTTTTTCATCTTTCAAGTGACAATAGAATGTCAAAATCTGACTTTCTGTCAGAGTCCTGTCATTTTCGATCTTACTCAACCTTTTGGCACAAGGTTTGTTTTTTTATAGTCGTCCGCTTAAGACAAACTCCTGAAGGGGGTGCGGGAACAACCGGACAAAAGAAACTGAAATAATAATAAATAAAAGAATAACGATCATGGGAAAAATTATTGGTATTGACTTAGGAACTACAAACTCTTGTGTTTCTGTATTTGAAGGAAACGAACCTGTAGTAATTGCAAATAGTGAAGGTAAACGTACGACTCCTTCTATTGTGGCATTTGTAGATGGCGGAGAACGTAAAGTCGGTGATCCTGCAAAACGTCAGGCTATCACGAATCCTACCCGTACAATTTTCTCTATCAAACGTTTCATGGGTGAGAATTGGGATCAGGTACAAAAAGAAATAGCACGCGTTCCTTATAAAGTAGTGAAAGGTGATAACAACACTCCACGTGTGGATATTGACGGACGCCTGTATACTCCACAGGAAATTTCAGCAATGATTCTGCAGAAGATGAAGAAAACAGCTGAGGATTATCTGGGACAAGAAGTAACAGAAGCTGTGATTACCGTTCCTGCATATTTCTCTGATTCGCAGCGTCAGGCAACTAAAGAAGCCGGACAGATTGCCGGTTTGGAGGTTAAACGTATTGTAAACGAACCGACAGCGGCTGCGTTGGCTTATGGTCTTGATAAGGCTCATAAAGATATGAAGATTGCCGTATTCGACTTAGGTGGAGGTACATTCGATATTTCTATCTTGGAGTTCGGTGGCGGCGTATTCGAGGTGCTTTCTACAAATGGTGACACCCATTTGGGTGGTGATGACTTTGACCAGGTTATTATCGATTGGCTGGTTCAGGAATTTAAGAACGATGAGGGTGCCGACCTGACTCAGGATCCGATGGCTATGCAGCGTTTGAAAGAAGCTGCTGAAAAAGCAAAGATTGAATTGTCTTCTTCTACAAGCACTGAAATCAACTTGCCGTATATTATGCCGGTAGGTGGTGTACCTAAGCACTTGGTTAAGACGCTGACTCGTGCTAAATTTGAATCTTTGGCTCACAACTTGATTCAGGCTTGTCTTGAACCCTGTAAAAAAGCAATGCAGGATGCAGGTTTGAGTAACTCGGATATTGATGAAGTAATCCTCGTAGGTGGTTCTTCTCGTATTCCGGCTGTACAGAAGCTGGTTGAAGATTTCTTTGGTAAAACTCCTTCAAAGGGGGTTAATCCGGATGAAGTTGTAGCTGTAGGTGCTGCTGTTCAGGGTGCTGTGCTGACTGATGAAATCAAAGGTGTGGTATTATTGGATGTTACTCCGTTGTCAATGGGTATCGAAACACTGGGTGGTGTGATGACTAAATTGATTGACGCTAATACTACAATCCCTGCACGTAAGAGCGAAACATTCTCTACTGCTGCCGACAATCAGACAGAAGTTACCATTCACGTTCTGCAAGGTGAACGTCCGATGGCTGCACAAAATAAATCAATCGGTCAGTTCAATCTGACTGGAATTGCTCCGGCACGTCGTGGCGTTCCTCAAATTGAGGTAACTTTCGATATTGATGCCAACGGTATTCTGAAAGTATCTGCAAAGGATAAGGCTACTGGTAAAGAACAGGCTATCCGTATCGAGGCTTCCAGCGGTTTGAGCAAAGAGGAAATCGAAAAAATGAAGGCTGAAGCTGAGGCTAATGCAGAGGCTGATAAGAAAGAACGTGAGAAGATTGATAAACTGAATCAGGCTGACAGTTTGATCTTCCAGACTGAGACTCAGTTGAAGGAATTGGGTGATAAGTTACCGGCAGATAAGAAAGCTCCGATCGAGGCTGCTCTCCAGAAGCTGAAAGATGCTCACAAAGCTCAGGATATGACAACTATCGATAGCGCTATGGCTGAACTGAATACTGCATTCCAGGCTGCAAGTGCCGAAATGTATGCTCAGAGCGGTGCACAAGGTGGTGCACAGGCCGGTCCGGATATGAACGCAGGTCAGTCAAATGCCGGACAAAATAATGGCAAACAAGACGATAATGTTCAGGATGCTGATTTTGAAGAAGTCAAATGATTCCGATAAGGATACAGATAATAAACAATAAGCAAAAGCGTGCAGCTCAATGAGTTGCACGCTTTTTGCGTTTATGGGGTTCATGGTTGCTATGTGTTTTCTATGGGCTTTTTTATCTCTTATTTGCGACATGTTTGCGACAAGACAAAAAAGTAGATAATGTGGTACTTAATCACACTTATACATACTAATACATACTTAAAAGTAGATAACATGCCAACAATCGGATTTGAAATCAAACGGAAGTGCAAGGTCTGCGGCAAAGTGTTTGTCGCAAAAACACTTGACAGTCACTATTGTTCCCCTAAATGTGGTAAAGTGGCTTGGAAACGCAAAAAGGATGCAAAGGATAGAAACGCGAAGTTAGAAGCCATTGCCCAACAAGTATCAGACATCAGAGAGTACATTTCTGTAAAGGAAGCCGTCGCTATGTTCGGGGTGGAACGTAGCACTCTGTATCGCCTGATTAAATTGGGACGTATTCCAACTATCAATATGGGTACAAGGCTCACACGTATCAAACGCTCTGAAATGGAACGGCTTTTTCTAAACAGATCGGAAAGTATTGCGGAGAAAGAAAAGCCTGCTCCTAAAATATACAGCTTAGAGCCGGAGGATTGCTATACCATTACTGAGATTTGTGAGAAGTACCATATTAATGACAGTTCAGTATGGGCACATGTTAGAAAATACTCTATTCCCTCAAGACAAATAGGAAACTATGTGTATGTACCCAAGCAAGAAATTGATAATCTATATAAGTCAGAAGTAGAATGAAGAAAGCATTACCAAATACCAAAGTGACCGTCAAACTCAGAAGGTCGAATTATAAAGAAGAGTGGTATCTGATTATAGAATCATACCCAGTTTATAAGCGAGGTTCTAAACGGGCAAGCCGTGTGGTGGAATCCATTAACCGGACTATATCCACGCCTGTTTGGGACAAATCGTCCATTGCACGTATTTTGCCAGATGGAACATTCAACTATAAGCCTAAGCGTGATTTGAATGGGATTATCCAATGCCGTTCAACGATAGACCAAGAGGCTTGTATCTATGCTGACAATGTCCGTAAGTTACGCCAACACGAATACGATAGTGCCATCCTTTACACTGATAAGGAAAACGAAATCGCTGCACAGAATGAGCGGAGCGAACAGGATTTTATCAAGTATTTCAATGGTATTATAAGCACACGTCATCCCAATAGTTCCGATTCGATTATAGTCAACTGGAGGCGTGTAGGCGAATTATTGAAAATGTATTCACAAGGGGAGCCAATTCCATTCAAGGCGATTTCCGTTAAACTGCTTGAAGATATAAAGATGTTCCTTCTCCGTGCCCCAATGGGAGGGAATAAGAAAGGTACTATCTCACAAAACACGGCATCGACTTATTTCTCTATACTCAAAGCCGGATTAAAACAGGCATTCATTGATGAATATCTGACCGTTGATATAAGTGCGAAAGTAAAGGGAATAACAAACATAGAGAAACCTCGTGTTGCGCTTACCATGAATGAAGTGCAGATGTTGGTTGATACTCCTTGCAAGGATGATGTTTTGAAACGTGCGTTCTTGTTCTCTATTCTCACTGGATTGCGGCATAGTGATATTCAAACTTTGAAATGGAAACAAATTCAGCAAACAAGTAAGGGCACATGGCAAGCAGTCGTAGTTCAGCAAAAGACAAAAAGGCCCGATTATAAGCCAGTCATCCAACAAGCACTTCAACTATGTGGTGAACGTCCAAGTGATGATGAAGCACTTGTCTTCGAAGGATTGACCGATGCCTCTTGGATTTCCCGCCCCCTGAAAGTTTGGATAGAAGCATCTGGCATCAAGAAACATATTACCTTCCATTGTGGTCGCCATAGCTACGCTTCGCTATTGTTGGAAAATGGTGTTGACATATACACCATCAAGTCTTTGATGGGACATACAAACGTCAAAACTACGCAGATTTATACGCATATCGTAAATGAACAAAAAGAGAAAGCTGCTAATACGCTTCATATAGAAAATTTGGCTTTATAGGTTATAGTGGAGACTTCCACCATTGAGCACCAATGATTTATATAACATCAACGACACACTTACCACCGTATCCCCCTCATAAAGCATCGGCTTTTTAAGGGGGATTTTGTTGTATAGACGTTCTCCGTGAAGAGAGTATTAGTCCTAATAGTGGTTTATCCCTATTTTATTTTCTTTTTCAGTAAATCATTGTATTAATGAAAACTAAATCTATCGGTGGTAAATAAGTGGCTAATTGGTGGCTTTCAAGCACCTATTTAGCACTCATAAATATCCCTATACTTTTACGGCATCAACTTTAATACGAAGAAAATGGCTTATAAAGTAAATTCATTGGAGGAAATGCCGAATGCGTTGTCCTACTTGATTGAGTCCGTAGAAGTACTACAATCCAAAGTAAATGCCTTGCAACAAAAGCAGGCAAGTAATTCACCCAAGTGGATGGATATAGACGAGCTTTGTGCTTATCTGCCATCACATCCAGCCAAACAGACAGTTTATGGATGGGTATCTACCAAACAGATTCCCGTACATAAAATAAATAAGGCTTTGGCTTTCCTGCAATCGGAGATTGACGATTGGTTGAAAAACAAATCGCACAAGACCCAAGATGACTTAATGGAAGAAGCCAGACGATTTGTCGAATCTAAAAAGATTATCAGATGATGGAAACGACAGATTATTGCTTTTCGTTCTTTCGCAAGCCCATCCAAAACATCGAACCGATAAGGGCGGTAGGCATTGTGGATGTGTATCGCTATATCATCGGGCATTATGCGCAACCACAAACTGAATCCCTGCGTTTGATGCAATCTTCTTCCGAATCCAAAAGATACAAAGCCACCCATTTCGACTATTGTACTTTTTCGGGATTATTCCGCAAACGGAATGAAAAGGAACTGATTATGCACTCAGGATTGATGTGTCTGGATTTCGACCATGTGGAGAATATCGTGGAGCTAAAACAGCAATTGCTCAATCATGAATATTTCGATACGGAACTGTTATTTGTTAGTCCATCCGGTAGCGGATTGAAGTGGATAATACCTGTTGACTTGAAAGGATGGGAACATTCCCGGTACTTCAAGGCTGTTGCCAACTGTATCAAAGCAACAGGTTTGCCATTAGTGGATATGTCCGGCTGTGATGTGGCTCGTTCTTGCTTTCTGCCATACGACCCACAAGCATATATTAACCCTAAATACAAAGATGATGTCGAAGAAAATATTTTCTGCCCAAGATTGGGAGAATGTCCCTTCTGAAATGCTGCAAACACATACGCCTGATATTGCTCCTATATATAATAAGGTGAAAGACGATGTAGAAAGTGTTGTTCGAGAGATAGAACAATGTGGCACTGATATAGCCCCCAATTATAAAGATTGGGTGGAGTTGGGTTTCGCGCTTGTTGACGGATTGGGAGAAAGCGGACGAGAATATTACCACCGTATCAGCAGGTTTTACCCTACCTATCAAAGGGAAGAAACGGATAAACAATATACGCACTGTCTGCACTCCAAAGGGCAAGGCATTACTATCCGTTCTTTCTTCCATTTGGCAAATCAAGCCGGAATCTCATTGGCTCCGTTCAGTAAAGAGCATTTATCCATTTTGCCAAATATCCAAAATGGAAAAACGGGTAAATGGATAAAATCAGAAGAAGAACTTCCTGCATTCCCTGAATGTGTGTTTGAGCATCTTCCTCCTTTTCTAAATGAGATTGTCAATAATTCCATTTCAACAGATGACCGTGATACGATACTGATTGGGGCTATTGTGTGTTTGTCGGTATGCTTTCATAATGTTTGTGGTGTGTACGATGAGCGCATTGTTTATCCGAATCTCTATCTGTTCGTTGTGGCAGATGCAGGTATGGGAAAAGGAGCATTAACCCTATGCAGAGAACTGGTAGTACCCATTAACCTCAATTTACATGAACTCTCAAAACGATTGGAACAGGAATATAAAGAAGCGATGAATGCTTATATCAAAGGTAAGAAAGATAGTGGAATAACTATGCCAGCCGAGCCGCCCATGCGTATGCTTATCATTCCAGCCAATAGCAGCGCAAGCTCTTTCTTGAAGATATTGGGAGATAATGACGGAGTCGGACTGTTGTTTGAATCGGAGGGCGACACGTTAAGCCAAACATTGAAGTCGGACTATGGTAATTATTCCGATGTGTTGCGAAAGGCATTCCATCATGAGTTGGTCAGTTTAAGCCGTCGCAAGGATAGGGAGTATTGCGAAGTAGCTAATCCGAGAGTGTCAGTAGCTTTGGCTGGAACTCCCGAACAGGTAAGAAGGTTGATACCTGATGCGGAGAACGGATTGATGAGCCGTTTTTGCTTCTATATCATCCGCTTCAAGCGAGGTATAAGAAATGTGTTTGCCACAAGCGATATTTCTCAATCTAAAAATGCAATGTTCAAACTGTTGGGAGATAAATTCTGCCATCTGCATGAGGAATTTGTACGACAGGGAAATTATTCATTCTCCCTTCCCTCCGATTTACAGGAACACTTTATTGAATATCTCAGCCGTGTGAATGAAGAGTGTTGTGACGAAGTGGATAATAAGATGCAAGGAGTAGTCAGACGGATGGGACTTATTGCTTATCGTATAATGATGGTGTTGACCGCTGTCCGGAATTTGGAGAATGTACATCGTAATTCTTCCTCACTTGACGGGGCAGAGCGATTGGTTTGCCATGAGTATGACTATTCTATAGCCATGAATATGTGCGAAACCTTACTTTATCATGCCGTATTCATTTATCAGAATTTATCAGGAAATCAGTCCAAACGATTCTATACCGTTTCGCAAGAGACTGGCATTTATGCACGAAGGAATACCCTTTATAATATGTTACCCGATACTTTCACAAAGAAGGATTATGATGCGGCAGTTTTAGCTTTGGGTGAGAATGGAAGTACGGCAAACAAGTGGATAGAAGCCTTTATCAAAGATGGTAAGCTATGCCGAATAGAGCAAGGGAAATATAGGAAGATTTTTTGAGTGGCAAGTTTGTGTTTTAGTGTCACTAAAACCTATGCGGCAAGCGGATGGAACAGCTACTCTCAAAAAAACAATTCATGAACATCGAAAGTTAAGATAAATATGAAGGAGAAGAAACTAGGCGGTCGCCCTAAGTTGGCGAACTATCAGAAACGTACCAAATGTTTTCGGGTAATGTTTACCGAGAACGACTACATTTATATCCAATCCAAAGCGGAACAGGCTGGATTGTCTGTCAATGAATTTTGCCATCAGGCGGCAATGGATTGTCAAGTCTGTCAACGTATCAGTCCTGAAATGGTATCGGTAATCCGTGACCTTTCCGGCATCGCTAATAATGTCAATCAGATTGCCCATCAGATGCACACTTATGGTTTGGAATCAGTCAAACAACAATGCTTTTCAATCATATCAGAAGTCAGTCGAATTATCACCCAAGTAAAGAACAATAACCATGATAGCAAAGATTAAAACAAGAGCAGATTTTGGAGGAATAGTGAATTATGCCAATGACCAAAAGAACAAGAAGAAGTGTGCCACACTTTTAGCACACGAAGGTGTCTGTGTCATTAGCAATAAAACCATAGCCGATTCTTTTCAGATACAAGCGTCCATGCGCCCGAAAGTAAAAAGTCCGGTGAAACACGTATCACTTGCTTTTTCTTCGCAGGACATTAGCCGTTTTCCCGATAACGAAGAAGGAGATGCGCTGATGGTAGAAATTGCCAAGAAATGGATGGAACAAATGGGGATTAGCAATACTCAATATATCATAGCCCGACATCACGACACGAAACATCCTCATTGTCATTTGGTGTTCAATCGGATAGACAATGATAGCAATCTTATCTCTGACAGCAATGAAAGAATACGTAATACTAAAGTATGTCGGGCTTTGACTAAAGAATATGGACTATACTTTGCCCCTAAAAATAGTAAAGCCAGAAATAAGAGTCGTTTGCGCCCTTATCAATTACGGAAGTATAATCTACGTTCTGCAACTCTTGATGTACTGGCTGTATCTCGTTCATGGAATGATTTTCTTGGCATTCTCAAAAGTCAGGGTATAGATATGTGCTTTAATCGTACAGATAACTCTGATAAAATTCGTGGCATATCATTCTGTCAAAATGAATATAGTATAGCCGGTTCTAAACTTGACCGTGATTTGAGTTTTAACAGTCTTTGCGCTACATTGGGTAATGTGGCAGCGGAACTGGTTGTTCAACCTCATCAAGCCATAACTTCCGGTGGAGGTGGAGGAGCAAGTAATGAACTGGGATGGCGAGACGACAAAGACAAGGATAACCAAAGAAACGAACCTTTTTATAAACCCTCAAAACGTAGAAGATAATGAAAGAAGATGTAGTAGCTGCAAATCTTGCAAATTTGCGCCAAAGTATCAACGAGCTAAAAGAGTGTATTGAAAAACAGAATACCACAATTTCTAAATCAGAGCAATCTGTAAAAGTGGACTTTGATGAAAAGACCATTTATAATGGAGTCGCCAAAAGTTTCTGTACTTGCTGGAACGATGCATTATCAGTGGTGAAGAAGCATATCTGGAAGCAACAGCCGGACACATTACCGTTTTCGCTGTGGTTCCCGAAACTCATTGAATTATTCAAGCAGAAGTCTAAATTTCTTGAATACCTCTATAGGCATGTTTGCGATTACAATCTTAATCGTATGACTATTGAAGCAAATACCGAAAGCATATTAAAACGGCAGGATGATATATTTGCCAAAATCAATGAGTTGAAAATTCCAGTAACGGTTATTCCACACTATATCAATGGGATGTTTATACGTGGCTATCATATTAAACTCCGATATGTTGTAGCCTTTATTGTTATTATTGTTACGTGGGCTGTTGCTACGTCAGTTAGTAGCGTGAAGTATAAGGAAGAATCCTTTGCACATTATTCGATGTATCGGGCGGTGAAAGAACAATATCAGCATTTACAGGAAATGACTTATGAAAAATCTCAAATTAGAACCAAGTAAAGCATCTTCACCCTATGATTATTATTAGTCTTTTTGTGTGATGCATTCGGTTCTGAACCATAAGGCAATCATTATCTTCTACGGTTTGGTAAGTTTTGATTTTTCTATCTTTGGGAAGCATGTATTATTTGGAAAAAGAAAAATGAATAGTTTTGCCTATTTTTGTGATTTTTTATAATTTTGCACTCAGAAAAAATAACATGCATTTATGATACGATTACTCCTAACTACTATAATGTTTTTTTCCTTGTTTGGATGTCAACCAGGAAAGATAGACCAGATGATAATTGGGATGTTTGCAAATGCACAGGAATCACCAGTGGCAAAACAAACAATCTTAACGCAAAATGCGACAAAATCCGTAAGCATCAGCCAACAAAATCATCAAGGTTTGGAGGTTCCGGCTTATTCTGACAACGATTTTATCCTAAAGAGGACTGCTTATACTACCTCATATGACAAGGTGAATAAAATTCCGAAGTGGGTGGCTTGGCATTTAATTTCAGACCACACAAATGGTAATCAGAAGAGATTGTCAAACTTTATTATAGATGATAAGGTGCCTGCGCCACGAGCAGAACTTGTTGATTACAAAGGTTCTGGTTATGACCGTGGTCACATGTGTCCTGCTGGTGACAACAAATGGGAATCTGAGCCAATGAAGGAGTCGTTTTTCCTTACAAATGTTTGTCCACAGGATCATCATCTTAACTGTGGTGATTGGAATGAGTTGGAGATTGCTTGTCGTAATTGGGCTAACAAGTATGGTGACATCTACATTGTTGCAGGCCCCATTCTGTATAAGGGTAAGCACGAAACGATTGGTCCTAACAAAGTGACTGTTCCTGAAGGATTCTTCAAGGTGGTTCTGTGCATGAATGGCCCGCCAAAGGCTATTGGCTTTATCTACAAAAATCATCCATGCAACAATCCACAGTCAAGTTATGTTAATAGCATTGACCAAGTTGAACGTATCACAGGTTTTGACTTCTTCTATAATTTACCAGACGATATAGAAAAAAAGGTTGAGGCCAACGCTAATCTTTCAGATTGGTAGTTTTCTTTGACTTAGCCTGTTTACTATTGTATTTGTTGTTGATTTTATTTATCAGCGCCGTATGGATGTAGAAATCCAATACGATGGCAACAATGCAAATTGTCACATAAATCCATTGTTCATACAAACCATAATATACAGATGCCATAAGTAGTATCAGCGATATAATTGCTGTAGTCGCTGATACTATATGCATTATAAAATTATTAGAAACCATTTTGAATGTCGTTTTTCTTTTTTGCTGCAAAAATACTATCTGCAATTTCTTTCTGACGAACAACCTTTTGTTCTTCTTGTTGTTTTAATAATGCTTTCCGTGCTTGTTCTTGCTTCTTCTTTTTCTGTTCTTTTGCGACTCTTGCAGCTTCTCTACGTGTTAATCTTTCTTGTTCGATTAAAGATATGACGGAATGCGGATTATATATTATGACGCCTGTGAAGCGTTGAGACTCGTTGTAATACGAATAATATGTATCATCACCACCATTCCCATTAAATTCACGTATCGAGGCTACTATAATATGCTTATCATCAAACAACCACTTTGTTATATAATTAGCCGAATCTTTTGAGGTCTCTATAGGATCTCCAAATTTCTTTCTAATTGTCTTAGGTAACTTTTCCGCCTTAAAGCATCCGGCTTCAGAACTACTCTCCGAGTCACGTAACACAACGCCTTGCAACCTTTTTTTATGAAAATACCATCTAATATAAAATCCACTCCATCAAGCAATTCGTACTTCTTGAATTCATTATCATAAACCTCTGGATACATATATGAATACCGGTAGTAATCATTGTCATATTCGTTCTTGTTCATATCATAGAATGTTTTAGCAAGCGTTCCGACACGAAAATCAAGATACAAATTCTCGGCATTTTGACTCGCAATTCTATTATACAGATTATATCTCTCTGTAGATGGATGGATTTTACATTCGTTTAATTGGTTTACTAAAATAAATGCTATGTATTTATTGCAATCTTTTTCTATCTTAGACAGATACTCTGTATTATACAATTTTTCCAACCAAGTCCTTTCGCCTTTGAACCAGCGCACATGTGTAATTGGTAAACATAGAAGAAGGAAGGCAAATCCTCCATATACTATCCACAAATACATGTAAAGTACAGCATGTGTGCTCGAACTTTTATATATAGATTTGGCAATTATTCCTATTCCGTACAATAGAAACAACAAGAGAAGAATTTCCCAAGTCCAATATAATATAATGGCTATTATAACTATGGCTATAACATATTGCATAAATTTACATCTTTAAGAGTTCAAACGTCTGCGATAGTTTTCTAATATACGTTTCTTTGCTATCTCAATCGGAAGTCCTTTAATTTCAACGCCATTTATTTTCTCCAACTTATAGACGATTGACATGAGTTTACGGTAGATCGATGGTAGTTTCACCTTGTCTGTCGTATTGTCAATCTCAGTAATAAGATGCTCAACTTCGGCTACAGCAACCTTTACATCAATATCGTTAGACAAAGAAGCCGATTGAAAAGGAGTTGGTGTAGATGAGGGTGAAATTGGAGCAGGCTGTGTAGGTTGTGTCGCATTCGTGTTTGGTTGTGGAGGAGAAGCCTTCTTTCGTGACATGAAGAAGAACCAGCATAGTCCTGCAATTACTGCAACCAATACAGCTGTTATGAAGTTGCTTGAAAGTAGCAACGAAAGAATTACAGACGCAACAATGAACACAAGGCAACCCTGTTTGGAAAATCCAAATGTTGTCTGAGTAGTGGCACTGGTTGGAGGATTTGTTCCAGCAGTTGAAGAACTATTTAATTTTGATCTTCCACCCACTTTTTGACGGTAATAAAGACCCGTGCCTGGAATGCCTCCAGACACATAAGTTCCACGCTTGCCAATGTTCACCTTTGCCCCTTTAGGTCCCATTGATATGCTTGGTCCATTTTTGCTCCAGTTGATTCGTACACCTGGAAGAATTTTAGTGCTTCTGCGCCAATATAAACCCATTGTTTTTCGCGAATTTTGCTTGCAAAATTAAAATTTATACTCAAAAAACAAAGGCTTTTAATGAAAAATGCGTATAAATCTTGTTGTTTTGAAGTAAAAGCACTATTTTTACCTCAAAAAATATAACTCATAGCAGATTATGACAACATTAAGCAATGAAGCTTTTGCTGTAATGGCAGCCTGTGAACGAACAAAACAACCTTTCGGTATAACAGTCGATAAGATTTGTTCCGGTCAATACAAGTTCGTGTGGGCTTTCAAGATTGACAAAGAAAAAGCACAACGAGAAGGCTATGGCAAAATCAATGTCAAAGGCAATATAACTTTAGATACAGAATATCCAGGATGCCCTTATTGTGGTGAAAAACGACACATTGTTTGCTCATCATGCAACAAGTTCTTCTGCTACCATGGACAGGAATATATTACATGCCCCAACTGTGGAACGAGTGGAAATGTGGTATCAGTAGAACAGGTTGATCTCAAAGGTGGAGATTACTAAAATTGAAATATGATGGCAGATTTAGCAAAAGGAACAAGAATATCTCTCACGAATGGAGGTTGTGTAACCATCATCAAGGAATTAGGTCGAGGTGGACAAGGTATTGTCTATCTCGTAGATTTGAATGGCCAACAAAAGGTTCTGAAGTGGTATCTGACTGCACCAGACGAGAAGTTTTACAGAAATCTCGAAAAGAATATCATGAATGGTGCTCCTTCTGATGCATTCCTATGGCCAGAGCATTTGACAAACCGTCAACTTGGTAGCTTTGGTTATGTTATGCAACTGAGACCAAAGAATTACTATGAGTTCGGCAATTATTTGCTCGCCAAGGTTTGTTTCAAGTCTTTTACAGTAATGTTGGCTGCAGCTATGAAGATCTGTGATGGATTCATGATGCTTCATCGTTGTGGCTACAGTTATCAAGACCTAAACGATGGCAACTTCTTCATAGACCCAACCAATGGCGATGTGCTAATCTGCGATAATGACAACGTAATGCCTCAGGGCGAGAAATCTGGCATTATGGGTAAGGCTCGTTATATGGCTCCTGAGATTGTTGCTGGTGGTATTCCAGACAAGAGAAGCGACAGATTTTCGCTTTCTGTCATTCTGTTTATGCTCTTCTATGCTAACCACCCATTTGAAGGAGAACGAGTCATTGCATGTCCTTGTATGACGGAAAGCTATGAGCGTAAGTTCTATGGAAGTGAAGCTATCTTTATTTATGATCCGACAAATAATACCAATCGTCCTGTGAGAGGAATCCATCAGAATGTCATCAGACGTTGGTTTGTATTCCCATCTATCCTTCGTGAAACTTTCGAACGTGAGTTCAGTCAGGATTATCTACATAATCCAGAGAAACGAATGATTGAACAGAATTGGGAGAAGATCATTTCACGAGTTCGTGATCAATTGGTCATCTGTCCTACTTGCAAAGAAGAAACCTTTGTTGAAACCAATGGAGCCGTTGGCAAGTGTATCAACCGAGGATGCAACATTGACATCTCCAAGCGTCTGTTTATCAATAACAGATCATTGCCTCTCACCGATAAGACAGAGATCTTTATTGATAACGATAATACGCCAGATGCAATTGTTTCAAAAGATGCCAATGGCGTATTGATAATTAGGAATATCTCATCAGACAAATGGACGGTCGAAACACCAAGTGGCAAGGTCAAGACCGTAGAATCGCAAGGTATTATGCCTGTAAAAGAAGGATTAAAAATAATGTTCAAAATCCGTGAGATTCCTTATCGAGGAGAAATGACAAATATTTAATTTTTACAACAATGGGACTTTTAGATGACGTGGTAAGTGTCCCACGCAGAACAATGACACTTTTCTTTGTAATCGACACATCAGGTAGTATGGCAGGTAACAAGATTGGTGCCGTTAATGATGCTGTTGAGAACGTACTTCCTATGCTTGATGAGATTTCTGCATCCAATCCAGATGCCGAAATCAAGGTAGCAGCTCTTGAGTTTTCAAGTGGCTGTAACTGGCTTTATGACGAACCAAAGCTTGCATCAGAGTTTGTATGGCAGGATGTAAGTGCAAGTGGTCTAACTTCACTTGGTGCTGCTTGTCAGGAGCTCAACACAAAACTCTCTCGCAATGGGTTTATGCAGACCCCAAGCGGAAGTTTTGCTCCTGCAATTATTCTCCTTTCTGATGGTGGGCCTACAGACGATTTCTATGGAGGTTTGTCAAAACTGAAGGCAAACAACTGGTTCAAGAATGCGATTAAGATAGCTATCGCCATTGGTGATGATGCAGACAAGGATGTTCTCACTCAGTTCACTGGAACGAATGAGGCAGTATTTACAGTTCACAATATTGATGCCTTAAAGCAAATCATTCGAGTTGTAGCCGTTACCTCTTCGCAGATTGGTAGCAAGAGTAGTACTGCTGGCGATACCACAAAGCAGGAACAGGTTATCAAGGATGTAACCGAAGCAACCAAGGATATTGACGGAGCTCAGGCAGAGGCTGCTCCTGCGAATTATACTGATAATTACGACGATTGGGATTAAACCAAGTTTTCTTTGATGGAGAAATTAGTTCATTTTTGTCAAGGAGAAAGCCATAAAGCAACAGGTAAAGTATGTCAGGACTATGCAATGTGTAGTACTGATAATGGTATTGCAGTGGCTGTCTTGAGTGATGGACATGGTGGCAGCAGGTATTTCAGAAGTGATGTCGGTTCAAAGACAATAGTTGAATGTGCTTTCAAGAAAGTAATGGGATTTGTTGAAAATATAGATTCCAGCATATTTGAGGGAAAACCATTTACAGCAGTATCGGCGTTGACTACCGAGCGCAAAGAAGAGAATCTACGAAAGAACAGTAAAGTGGATGATCAACTGAACCAGTTGTTTAAGTCAATCATATTCGGATGGAGAACTATGGTAGAACAACATGTAAAAGAAAATCCATTTACCGATGAAGAACTTAAGTTGATTACCGACCCACAAGATCCTCACTCCATAGACATGACATACGGCTGTACATTGATGTGTTATGTCAGAACACCAATGTACTGGTTTGCTTTCCACCTCGGAGATGGGAAGTGTTTCTCTTTTGATGGAGATGGTAATTGGAATGAACCTATCCCTTGGGATGAACGATGTTTTCTGAATAAGACAACATCCATTTGTGATACAGATGTGCTATCTGAATTCCGCTATTGCTATCAAGGCAATGGAGATTATCCTGTAGCTGTTTTCCTTGCTTCTGATGGATTGGACGACTCTTTCGGAGAGTCATACAATCAGGCGAACTTCTATATTCAGATATTGAAGCTCATTGCTAACACGTCAAACAATGATGCACAGAAAGAAATAGAAGATACGCTTCCGCAGTTAAGCAAGATTGGAAGTCAGGACGATATGTCTGTAGCTTGCCTATATGACGAAAAGGAATTAGAATCCATTCTACCTAAGCTCATACTATGGCAAAGAAGCAACGTGGAGAAACAGATTGCTGCTGTTAATGAGAAAATTCTGGTAGCAAAAGCTAAGATGTCGAAATACTCCCCTCTTAAAATTTATACAAAGAAGGAATTGATAGAGGCCCAGTATGCTCAGACAGATATTGAACGACTGTTTATTTCCAAACGAGAACTAGCTACCAAGTATAACCGATTCACAAGTGAACTCCCATCAACATCGTCTCATACAGATTACGATGACGAAATAGGATTATATGAGTATAAGGAGGAGGAAAAGCGCCAAACTCTGACTGCTGAACAAATAAGAAAACGTTTGAGAGTTTTGAGTCATCCGATGTATAAATTCGACATATGACATGAATAAGAAATATCAATTACATACAGGCATAAAGGATATTATCCAAACGAATGGTATAGAACCCATTCGAACCGTTCAGTTGGCTAATATCCTTGCTGACTATTCAGCCTACGATGAATATCCTGCCACTAAGGTTGTTCTGAAAGATGTACTGACCACTGGTTATGGGCAACGCATTTACAATACCTTCAATGAGTCTGGCAAAAATTATCTTGCGGAAATAGAAATGATTAAGCAAGATTACAGTAAAAAATCAAAGTTCAAGAAAGACGTTGTCAATTATGTGTTCGACTCTATATGCTACGGCTTAGGACTAAAGACAGCCGTCAAGGAACCTTCAAGCAATAGCTTTGATCCATACATAAACGAGTCGGATAACATACTGGATAAACTTCCAGGAATGTTGGCAGAGTTGAAGAAAGAATATGATGAGGCATTGAAGTCCCTTCTTGTACTTCCAAAAGATATTATTTGGGATGCAGTTGCTTATTATCCAGCGTCAGCAGAGAATCAGCTGTATTTGATAGAAGGCAAGATTCATGTCATCAGCAATCAATTGGGTATCAACGATAACAACTGGTGCAAGAATCTGAAGGAAAAGACTTTGAACAGTCATAGACAAAGGAAGGTAAACTCTGTCAAAGAAGTATTGGATGCAAAGAAGATAGATTTCACTAACCTATTGAATACCGCACTTGTCAAGCCATCAGCTTCCTACATCAGCAAGTCTGGACACTATGCTTCTGATAAACTGTCTGACATCGAAAAATTGGAATCAGAGATAAAAGGTCTATATGGTGAAATGGGTGTTAAGTATGATGATTGGTGCAAAATAGAAAAGAACAGAATCTTGTCACCATACGTTGTTTCTGATAGTAGTCGCCTTCGTCAGATGCTGTTGAAGATAGCAATGCCAGCAGCCATGTTCTGCGGAGTTGGCTATTATGGCGGAACTTATGCAGTATCTACTGACGAAATCAACGCTTATGAGCAAAGGATGAAAGCAGCAGACGGTTATCTTGCTAATGGAAATTACGGAAAAGCCATTGCAGGTTTTATACAAGCCTCCAACCAGTATGACGGAAGTTTCAGAACATCATCTTATAAGGATGAAGCATTGTCACAGGCAGATGTTTGTTTCGCAAAGATGCAAGACCAAGTAACCTTTTTGATAGATGGAAAGCAATACGGACAGATACTTGCCCTTATGAATTCTATTCCAACGGAATACTTGGCTGCAAATCAGAATAAGAGCGACTGGATTGAAAAGACCAAAATAGATCTGCAAAACACAGTAGCAGAAGAAGTTGACCAACTGGCAGAAATAATTTCGTTCAACGGAGGTCATCTAACGGAGGACGGTAAGAAATACCTTGATCAACTTTTGGCTGTATCTCCCGACAACTATTGGTTGAACCTTATTAAGACGAAAGAAAAATGAAGAATTCAGCAAAAAACAAAATAAAGGCATTGTTGCTTTCTGCTGCTGCGGCATTATTGCCAACTCATGCTCAAGCAGAAGAAACTGCCACTTTTATGCCTGACCTTGGCAATAATGATGATTTCTTCGGTGAGACTAAACGCTCATGGGGAAAGGTATTCAAGAATGTAGCAAAACTCGATAAGAATGGTGAGGTGAAATACATTGCAAGCCATCGTTCGCACATGTCACATCGTTCAGGTGGTGGCGGTGGTGGATCTGGTCACAGGTCACACTACTCTCATTATTCATCATACGGAGGTGGTTCAAGTCATTACTCATCAAGTTCTCGTAGCAGCTCGTATTCTTACAGCAAACCTAAGCCAAAGACTGCAGGTGATTATTCAATCGGTGATAGAACATTAAAGACAGGTATCCATGGAAGTGACGTAACCTCACTTACAGGCTACCTTGCAACAGCTTTATACATCAACCGCTCTTGGATAAAGGAAAAGGAGGGCTATTGTCTCTATGATGCTACCATAGCATCCGCTGTCAAGCACTTCCAAAAGGATGCAGGTTTACCTCAGACTGGTATTGCAGACCAAACTACCATTAATAAGTTGAAGTCATGGAATAATAGCAAGACAACCGTTATCCTTGGTACTCGTGAGTTATCGTATTCAGAATCATCAACCGATAAGGGTACTGATGTGACAGAACTTGTGAACTTGTTGACCAAGGCTGGATTCGCTCCTGATCCGAAGAAGATTGTCATGACAAATGATGGTAGAACAGAGTTTACTAAGGATATTGCAACAGCAGTTCGTTTCTTCCAAGCATACAACAACCTTAGTGTTACAGGAAGAGCTAATGAGGCAACTATCAAAGCGTTAAAAACAAAGGCACAATAACATGAATAAAATAGCATCAAATATAATAAAGTCTTTATTAGTTGCATCTGTATTTTCCATATCGGGAAATGATGTAGAAGATACAAACGACTATATGTATACTGTAGGAAATAATGATGATGAACAAACAGTTACGAGTAAGAAGAAATCTATTATAAAAAACGTCATAAAATTAAATGGAAATGGTAAGTTTACTTTGATCGCTGGCCATCGTTCTCATTATTCTCACCGCTCACATTATTCAGGGAGAAGAAGCAGATGTACTTCATTTAGGTCACCTATAGAAATGGTGTTGGGAGACAGGGCTATCTTAAAAGGAATGTATGGAGCTGACATAGATATGTTAGCTGCGATTTTGGACTCTAAAGGTCTATACGACAAACAACACGTGACTAAAATCAAAGGTATGACATGCTTTGATTTTAGAATGGAGCAATGCATAAGGAATATACAGGCAAAGTATGGTATGACTGTAGATGGAGTATGCACCCGTGAAGTTCTTTCCAAAATTCTATAACCTATGGAAATAAAAATAGATAGAAATATATATTCGGACTCTTGCATATCCAAGGTTGTATATTTATTGTCTGAAAAATTTAGTATAGCAAGAACCTTTGTCAACAATTACGAGATTCTTACAATAATTCATAAAACAGACGATGATTTTGATGTCAACGATTTTTGGGATAAAATGAATGACTTTAAGTTAAGGGAAATCATCAATATAGAGACCAAGGACATTAAAACAATTTTATATGCAAAGGCATTTGGTGAATTTGACAATTTAGACGAAAATGATTTCGATTAATAAATATCACATACTTCCATTTAACTTTATCAGGATCAAGAATAAAGAGGTTCTGGTAAATGAATTAGGAGACATGATTGTCGTTCCAACTGGTACCGCATGCCGTTTAGTGAACAAGGAAGTTATTGAGGAAGAGTTGTTCAAAAGCCTTTATGCCAATTTCTTTGTAACAAACAATTATTTCTCCTCATTGATGAATGTCTATGCCGCCAGACTTAGAGAGAAGAAAGGTTTTCTGGACAACTTTACCTCACTCCATATATTCGTCTTAACCCTTCGTTGCAATCAGAATTGTGTGTATTGCCAAGCATCAAGTCAAGATGAGGTAAGCAAGCATTGTTCTATGAGCTTTCATACAATGGGCAAAGCTGTGGAGTTGATGTTTAAGTCTCGCTCTCCATTTCTTACAATGGAGTTTCAAGGTGGAGAACCTACATTGGAACCCAAGCTGATTAGATATGGCATAGAACGCGCAGAAGAAACAAACAAGACTGAGAAAAGGAAGATAGATTACGTTCTCTGTACGAATAGCATAAATCTGACAGAGGAGATAATGGATATTTGCCAAACCTACCATGTGCTGATTTCTACATCTCTTGATGGTCCTGAATGGCTACATAATAGAAACAGAGGCAAGAAAGATAGTTATGAGAAGGTTGTTGCCGGTATAACAAAGGCAAGAGAATTATTAGGGTATGACCAAGTCTCTGCTTTGATGACCGCATCGGAAGAAGGTGTTTTTCACCCTATTGAGATAGTTGATGAATACTATCGATTAGGCTTCAACAGCATCTTCCTAAGAGCATTAAATCCTTACGGACTTGCAAGAGACAATTCCGATTGGGACGTATATACAGACAAGTTCATTGATTTCTACAAGAAAGCCCTTAATTACATTATAGAGCTTAACCTTAACGGAAAGTTTTTCATTGAGGAGTTTGCTGCTATCATTCTCCGAAAGATGCTAACACCTTTCTGTACAGGTTTTGTTGACTTGCAATCACCAGCAGGCATCATAAATTCTGTCCTTGTATATAATTATGACGGCTATGTATATGCATCAGATGAGTCACGTATGCTGGCAGAATTCAATGACTACACTTTCCGCTTGGGAAGTGTGGATGACAAATATGAAGATATTGTCTATGGTCAGAAGGCAAGAGAATTGGGAAAGATATGGTGTAACGAGACGATAGCAGGTTGCTCTGATTGTCCGATACGAGTGTATTGTGGTGCTGATCCAGTACGTAACTATTCTACCCAAGGTGATACGTATGGTTACAGACCAAACTCATGGTTATGCAGGAAGAACAAAGCCATCATCGAGTACATTATAGAATTAATAGTAACGCGTCATGATGAGGTGATGCCGATATTCAAAAGTTGGTTGGTATGAAACAAAGACCATTAGACATATTATCTAACGACAATACTTTGTTCTGTACGGAACAGTGTAACAATCATTGTCTGATGTGCTGTCAACCACCGATAAATGTTGATGACATTGATTGGTTGTACGAAGAAAACCTGTTACGCATACAAAACGCTCCTAAGGATTTACCCATAATAGGTATTACAGGAGGTGAGCCAACTTTATTAGGCGAAAAGCTAATCTCTCTCATAAAGTATATTCGTGAGCAACTTCCTGACACTGATATTCACATTCTTAGCAATGGTCGCAATTTCAAAGATGCAGATTACACATCTGCTTTAGTGGAAGCTGGTGAAGGACGTATCATCTTCGGCATACCTTTACATTCCGATTTTTACAAGGATCATGATATAATTGCAGGAGCAAAGGGTGCTTTTGAGGAAACCATAATAGGACTGTACAACTTGGCATCTGTAGGAGCGTGTATTGAACTGAGAATAGTAATGAATAAGCTTAACTACAGAAGGTTATTGCCTATGGCAGAATTTATCCACAAGAATCTACCCTTTGTTGCATGGATAGCATTCATGGGTATGGAATATACAGGATATGCCATCAAGAATTCTAAAAATATTTGGGTTGAGCCGAAGGATTATATTGCACATCTATTGAATGTAGTAAAATTTCTGGATGAATGGCGCTACAATGTGTGTATATACAACATACCGTTGTGCCTCTTGCCCGATAGCTTCCATGATTTTGCCCAAAAGAGCATATCAGATTGGAAGAACGACTATCCTGACATCTGCCAAGAATGTAAAAAGAAAGAAATGTGTTGTGGCTTGTTCACAACATCAATAAAACCATACGAAGGATTAAAAGCGATACAATAATGGGAAAAATCAGAATATATTCAAAACCGCCAAAGCCAATCGTTTCGCTTTCAGAAACGTACACTGTATTAAGTTCTTACAAGTCGGGAAGAGCGACCTTGCGTTTGACTCCTGATGGTGAATACCTTTTTACAGTCTATGGCGATATAGGCGAGTCAACAGCAAAACGAAGCTCTACCCATAAGGCTACAGAGCAGAAAATGACTAACATTATGCTCAAGATGTATGAGGATGCACAGGATGCTTATACTGCAATACAAAAGAAGAGCAAATTACGTTTGGCTTCATCGTATTCTGTTCAGCAGAATGTAAAACCACAAGGCGTATACCAGTGGAAGACATTGGATATAAAGAAACCTACGGACAACGAAACAAAAGAGCTTGTTATGAGTGAAGCAAGAAATTTGGCTCACAATCCCAAAAGTTCTTCTGTTAGTGAATCTGAGTTTGTGAAGGCAAACTTAGAGAGCGTGAAGAAACAACGTATGGACGCATGGGATGAGATTCAGAAGTTGTTCAATCTCATTGAAAAAGCTCAAGCAGATAGAGCCAATGCTTCTTTCAAGAGGGTATATGATGCGAGTGTAAGAGCGCAACAAGAAATCATTGATGGCGAGAGTCATATAGTTGATGATGCCTTTCACTCATTCTCTAATACATTGATGGTGCCTTTCATTATAGAGTTGGAGTACAAATACAATCAGGCAGCTAAGAGTATTGACGTAAGCATAGAACTGACTGAAGATCCTTCGTTGAAGATGCCAATGAAAAAAGCAACTCTGAAGACAACGGGCAAGTTATCTGTTCGCGCAAAGGCACAAGGTGATGTTCAACGTGATTATGCCTACACCTGTTTGTCGCTCATGTATTATATAGCATGTAATGTGTTCAATATCACTCCGAACATACAAACCTGTAGAATAGCTCTATATACAGCGAGAAAGGCAGATGGCATCTGCTGGTTGGAATTTAACAGAAATAGGTTTGCCACATTGCATCTCTCAACATTAGATCCTCTGTTGGACATTATGGCATGGCCCAACGTCTCTAACTTTAAAGTACTGAAAACCACTTCCAAACTGGAAAGCATTGAGAAAACTGCATTTGAGAATCAGATTAAGTCACAGATTTCATTTTTAATGTAGAATGACTCGAAAGCGACTGAAAGTAATGAACCTACTATTGGTGCTACTGCTATTGTGGAATCCAATAGTTTTATGGCAATACTACCAGAGTATGGTCATTGCTTTTTTATTGGCAATAACTATCGTGAGTATCGGTTTAGCCATTTCGAGAGTTCGTAGTTTGAGGTTGAAAGTTTGGGCATTCAACCTTGTAACTATTGCGAGCATACTCTTTCATGCAGAGGTGATTTTCACGATGGTGTATGCATATAAAGAGATACCGAACCTGTATAAACTGCATGGGAAATACTATTTCAATAAACCTTATCTCGACCAACAGTTCAATGATCCTGAATTTGTAACACGATACAAGACAAATTGCCAAGGATATAGGGTTGATGATTTATCCTCACAGGAGCAGAAGATTGAAAAATGTGATTGGCTATTTATCGGAGATTCATATACACAAGGTGCTCAGGTAGAATACAATCAGTTGTTCAGCTCTTTGATTTATAAAGACTTCCCCGATAAAGTCATAGTTAATGCAGGTATAAGTGGTGCTGGTCTTTATGATGAGTTGAATTATTTCAAAGACAAGGGCAAAAAGTTGTCTCCCAAAGTTGTGTTCCTTCAGATAGGAGCTTTTAACGACTTTATGAATATCAGAGAACATCAGCCATCCTTACAGGATTACATCATGGAGTGGTCGGCACTATATCGCTACTTCGAGTATAACATAGCCAATAGCGATGAGTTGCCATTAGGCAGATGGACGGAACCATTCTTTCCTAACAAGGAAGATAATATTGACAACAATATCTTCTTCAAACAAACGTCTGATTACAAGGAAGCCGACAAGAGGGCATTCAAGGAAAGTATCTCAGAATTCAAAAAAGAAGTTGAATCTATCGGTGGTAAGTTGGTACTTATCTTTATCCCTTCAAAAGAACAGATTTCGCCAGAATTGTTGAAGGAGGTTTTGGATGAGTACAATATAAGCAAAGAAGAAATAGACCTTTCTATTCCAAACAAATTATGCCAATCGGTAGCGAATGCTCTTGGAGTGGAGCTTTATGATTTGACAACGGAGTTCAGGCAATCCAACTCATTTCCATTCTTTACACATGATGAGCACATGAATGTAGTTGGACACCAGCTTATAGCAGAGAGGATTGTCAAAGAGTTAAGCTCAATAAGTGGTGGGTATGACTATTTGAGTGAGGGTAATTATCATGAGCGTTATCCAACGATTTATGCCGATGGTACTATGGTGTATCAGTCTCAAACAGAGCACTATTATACCATAAATAGATTGAATGTGAACAATGGTAATCGTGAGGAATTGTGGAGAGGTGTTAGTGAACTGGTGCATCCTATGATTTCAAATGATGGTAGATACCTTGTGTTTACAGAAGGCGAACAAGAGTCTTTGAATACAGATGTTATTCTCTATGACTTTTTTAAAGGACATCAAGTTGCCATTAACAAGAAACCAGCAAAGGGAGCTATTCCATGTGTCAATAAATCGGCAACAAAAATAGCTTTTCCTTCCTGGACAATGAATCACACGACTCCCTGCATTGTACTTTATGATATCGTAACAGGCAGACAAACGCAATTTGAAGATGGTGTAGAGTGTTGGCGACCAGTATTCTCGAATGACGATCAACACATCTATTATATTCAGAAAGAAACACAAGATAGCCACTTTGTGATTAAAAGCTATGACATAGCAACTGGTAAGAAATGCGTTGTATTAAAGCACCCATACGATATTTGGGATATTGCGGTATCACCTTCCGGGAAGTATATTGCTTATGCAGGAAACAAGAATACAAATTGGGATTTGTTTATCTATGACATGGAACAGAAGCAAAGCCGACAGATAACACATACTCTTGGTGATGAGTGGGATCCTGCTTTTGGCATTTCTGATAATGAACTATGGTTTGCAGGTGTCTTCGGTATCAATGATGGCATCTACCATATAAAGTTAAAAAAATGACAAAACTATATCAGACATTAATATGGTTGTCAAGTGTAGGTGTATTGACTTGCTTCGTCAAGATGTATATCTTGATGTTCCTTGTTATGTCTGTTATCATCGTGTTATCTTCCAAATTTATAGGAAGGAGCCTGAGTAAAGCTGTGGTAATTACTGACATCGCTATTCTCGTTTCGGCATTCTTTACATTGAAAAGCCCATTGGGATTGATCCTTCCTTTAGGTTATTCTGTATTTGCATTTTCTGCAATATCTTTGATTATAAACCAATATCGTGATTACAAGAATTATACGGCTTTGGAAATTCTCTGCTACCTATTCTTCTTTCCAAAGATATTTGCAGGCCCGATTGATAGAGTCGATGATTTTGTTAGGCAACTGAGAGGGAAGAAGAAACCTACATTGAAGAAACTTTATCTTCCAATCAAGATGTGCATCTTTGCGTGTTTCTATAAATTTGTCATTGCAGACAGATTATATATCCTATGCAATGATGACTATGATGGATTGAATGAGGTATGTAGCATTTTATGTTATGGAGTGGCTTTCTTCTTTGATTTCTATGCGTATTCTATTTTTGCCATTGCATTTGGTAAATTGTTAGGTATAGATCTTCCTGAGAACTTTGATTCACCATATTGTAGCAGGACATTTCGAGATTTCTGGAAGAAATGGAATGTCACATTAGGAACTTGGTTGAGAGATTACATTTATATCCCTTTAGGTGGCAACAGAATATCAGCAAGGCAATGGAGATTAAATATTTTATTGGTTTTTGTTGTTAGTGCAATATGGCATGACTTGTCTATCCCGTTTATCGTGTGGGGAATAACTCATGCGATACTCTTAATAACGGAACGAAACCTTAATATCAAGGGCAATAGATACTATGGTTTTTTCGTCTTTCTGGTTTGCATCCTTTTATGGCAACTGTTTGATGTTAATGGAATTGAAGATTTTGTGTTTCGTCTTATAAAGGTTACGGAATATCAACCTATAGACAATTCTATTGTGGTTGGAGTATTTGTTTCTTTGTGTGCATTATGGTTTGCTGACAGAAGTTCTACCAAGGATATCATATTCAGACACAAGGATTCGAATCGCTATATTTTGAAAGAAGTTCCAATAACAAGTATAATTTTTGTGCTTGACATCTTATTGGCAAATAATCCAAGTATAAATTTCTTTTATATGAAGTTCTGATGGTCGTATTGGGAATAACTGCATATTATCATGATTCGTCTGCTGCACTAATAGTGAACGGACAAATCGTAGCTGGAGCGTTGGAGGAACGTTTCAGCAGGAAGAAACATGATAACAGGTTCCCGATTTTGGCTATTCAGTTTTGTATGGAATACGCAGGAATATCATTAGATGATGTGGATGTTATTACTTTCTACGAGAAACCATTCAGGAAGTTCGAACGCATCATTAAGGATAGTATTGTTTATGCTCCCAAAAGTTATGATCGTTTCTTGAAGTCTGTTCCTATATGGCTCAAAGAACGACTGAATATGCGAAAGACCATAAAGAAAGAGCTGAAAGAAGTCTATAGTCGTGTTAAGGCTGACATTCGATTTGTAGATCATCATCTTGCACATGCTGCTAACGCATATTTCCTATCACCATATCAGGATGCTGCAATACTGGTATTGGATGCGGTTGGTGAGGATTCTACGACATCTATTTATAGTGTGTCTAATGATAAAATTACTTTGATTCAACAGCAAATTTATCCAAACTCCATAGGACTATTGTATTCTGCCTTTACGTATTTCTTGGGATTCAAAGTGAACTCTGATGAATACAAGGTCATGGGATTAGCACCATACGGCAACAAGGATTCGGAAGAAACAAAGCGCTTTGTCAGTATAACTAAGGATAATCTTGTAGAGATCCACGAGGATGGAGGTATTGTGCTCAATACAAAGTACTTCTCTTTCATGTATTCCGATAAGATGGTCAATGACAAGAAGTGGGAAAGGTTATTTGGTATCAGTAAACGAAATGTTGGAGAAGAAATTACCACATCTCACAAGAACCTTGCTTTGGCAATACAGTCAATTACGGAAGAGATTTTCTGTAAATTGGCAGTTACTGCAAAGAACGTAGCGGGCAAGACCAATCTATGTATCTCGGGCGGTTGCGCTTTGAATTGTGCCGCCAATGGTGTATTACTAAAGACTCACTTGTTTGACAACATATATGTGCCTTATGCTCCTGATGATTCTGGATGTGCTATTGGTGCAGCATTGGTTTGCTCATTATTGATGAATGGTAAGATTGAGGATACTTCATTCATAGGTCCTGAATATAATGATAATCGTATAGTGGCAGCAATTGAACAGAATAGATTGATATACAAGCATCTTAAAGATGCAGAATTGTGTGATGAAGTAACAGAACTGTTGTATGAAGGAAAAGTCGTTGGTTGGTACCAAGGCAGAATGGAGTTCGGACCACGAGCTTTGGGTAACAGAAGCATTCTTGCAGATCCGAGGAATGCAGAGATGAAAGACAAGGTAAACTCCAAGATTAAATTTCGTGAAGAGTTCCGTCCGTTTGCACCTGTAATACTGGATAAGTATGCAGATGAGATAATGGAACTACACGGAACGGAAAGCGAACACATGATGTTCACCTACACGATGAAGAAAAAGGGATTTGATGCAGTCATTCATGAAGATATGAGTGCAAGAGCTCAGATTCTACATAGAGAATATAATAACAAGCTATACAAATTGCTTGAAGCATTCTATGAAAAAACAGAATGCCCGATGTTGCTGAACACAAGTTTCAATGTCATGGGTGAACCGATAGTATGCACTCCGGAAGATGCAATTAGGACTTACTTAAACTCTGGTTTGGATGCTTTGGTAATAGGTAATAATTTAATAAAGAAGTGATATGGATTTAATAAAGGAACTGTTTATATACATATACTCACAACGGAAATGGTGGCTTGCACCAATCATTCTGTTGCTGTTGATAGTTGGGCTATTCGTAATCTTTGCGGATTCTGCAATAGCGCCATTCATTTACACATTATTCTGATGAAAAAGATTTTTGCACATATCAACTCCGTTGGAAAGATTGTAAACAAGGCTATCGTTACGGTCTTGTTGACACTTGTGTGGTTATTTGTGATAATGCCATATCATATATTCATGTACAGTAACAGAGGAGGTAGATGGTTTTTTTTTAACAAAACTTATTGTCAAGACGATTTTATTCGCATGGGATAAAATGAAACATTGGATTATGATAAGAGAACAAATATAGAACATCATTGAAAAGATAGAACACTCAACAAAGGCAAGTGTTTATTATGCTATGTGTTATCATCGTGAGCATCCTGCCCTAGTGTTTATGCAGACTTATACCGTTTACAATAAAAATGGCATCCCCATTTTATTTTTAGGGATATTTACTGAATATTCCTACTTAGATTTATTTTCCTTTTCTCTCATTTCCTTTATCTTTTCAACTCCCGGCATCTTTTTAGCCAATACACTTTTTCCTGCAGGAAAGTAAAGCGGAAAGACCTGAGATAAGAAACTTACAATATCACTACGCTTCTTGCCCATGTTGAAAAAGGCGGAACAAACAAAATACATAAGATCTTGTTGACTACATGTATCTATTTGCTGAATAGTTATTGAAGGTTTGATTATCAAACCGTGTTCTGCAAATGCGCAAGCACTGGCAAGAATAGCTTTCTGTTCTTCTTCGGTAAACATCTTTATTTTCCCTGCCAACCATTCAAGTTCTCTTTGCTGAAGTGCTTGTTTCTTTTCATTCTGATGTTCCAATAGAATTGCTACATTTTCTTGTTGCTTTTCGGTCAAGGCATTTTCCAATGCTTGATTCTTTTGTTTAAGGACATTGAATTTCAGCAATGCGGCAATGTACATACAGAAATAACCTACTGCAATATCGAATATCAGAACAAGCAGATAATTGTTGTTTGAATTTTTGGTATCCCCGGCCATATACTCACTGATAGGAATAACGGCTAATAGCATGATGATGGCTATTGCATAAAGTACTCTGTATCGTATTTTATGGTTTACCTGTGGTAAGGAAGCAAACAAAAAGGCGATAATCAAAACGGCAATTATTGCACTGAATGGTATGAAAGATGTTCCCATAGGTTTATTGCTCAGTTTGAGGATTAATAACAATGTGCCAATAGCCACCATGATCTGCTCCTTCACGAGACAAGATTCCCATAGAACGAAGTTTTGAAATATGTTTTTCTACGGCTCGGGAGCTTATTCCTATTTTATAGGCCATTGTTTCTGTAGACATTGACGGGGCGGAAATGACGAAATCAATAATCTTTTGTGCGGTTTTCCCAATACTTTTAGATTTGTTTTTCGAATCTCCGAACTTTTTCTCCGAACCTTTTTGCATTATCTCCGAACCTTTCTCCGAACTTTCTTGCGTATCACCGAAGGTTTTCACCGAACTTTTGCTGTTTACACCGAACATTTCGACCGAACTTTCTTCGTTTACAGGGTACTTTTCGAGGGTACTATTTACCCTGTTGGCTACTTCTTCAACGAGTATTCTTCCGTTTTCATTCCAATTCAGATTATAGAAAGTGGTATAGAAAGAAGTCGCTTCCGTTTGATATTGCGGTTCTTTTCCTTGCAGGAAGTTGGGCAACTTCTCTGTAAGTTCACGCATTTTGCGCAAGCCGGAACCACGTTTCTCCATATAATCCAACTGTGTGAACACATCCGCAATGACAGGGTTACGGCGCATGGAAGGCACTTTGAATATGTCACGGTCTTGAATTTGTGTACCGTCAAGCATAGCACCGGGTGATACCAGTTCTACGCGGTCATCATAAATGTCGATATGTACTTCACCACCCATCACGGTATAATCTCTATGGATAAGGTGGTTTACCAACCCTTCAAAGATGGCACGGTCGGAATAGTCGGGAAGATTTAGGCGATAATTGGGCATCTTTACCCATCCGCTCATAGTGTAGTTCTTGATGAAGTCCATGCCGTATTTCAATAGCAATACTAGGTTATCCCGATGCTCTACAGAACTGATGGCATCATCTTTATAGAGTCCAGTCCAACGGGTACAGAAAATACGTGATTGGAATACGGTACAATTATCCACAAACAGCAATCCGGCATTGGTTAGTTTTCCGTCAGGAGTGACAAGTCCGAATGATTCCAAATACTTCTCGTTCCATTCCTGATGGGTTTGCTCACGGAAGGTATTGGCAAGGATAACAAAAGAATGCTTGCTGGCATTCACTTGGGTAGGCAGTGAATCCCAAGTCATGTGCGTACCTTTCAATACCAATGAAAGAAGTTGTTGCGAATTACACTCCACGCTTTCATTGCCAATTCGCATATATGCGGTACGTGTTCCATCCTGATAGTAATAATAAGGTGTAAGCATTCCTGTCTTTACTTTCACTTCAAGCAGGGTATGCCCTTCGTGTTTTATCGGAATAAGTTGAACTTCCGGCACAGGGTCAAGTCGTGCCTTTATCATTTCA
>ERZ1673747.120-NODE-120-length-135907-cov-35.087544_pt1 | contig 135907 bp, 108 predicted proteins | sample MGYA00580220_ERZ1673747 | MGnify/ENA primary metagenome ERZ1673747 (study PRJEB41218, sample SAMN15661769) | gut metagenome | host: Homo sapiens | place: Canada: London | collected 2015-08-20/2019-03-30 | study: EMG produced TPA metagenomics assembly of...
CAAAACCATTGATTTTATTAGCTTTTTGCCGCTATCGCTATCACACCTCATTATTATACCAGCCGCTATTTTGACTTTGCGACCCGTGATGTGATTACCAACGGCGAAAACCCGCGGGAAACCCTTGGGGAAATCGCAAAGGAGATCGACGCGGAGATCGCCAATAAGCTCGAAGAAATCAACCAATACGGCCGTAAGGCGCGGTGAGGGGAGGATCGCCATGAAGGAGAAAAGCCGGCTACGGCGTTTTTTCCGCCGATATGGAGCGGACTATGCGTTTGTGGCGCCGTACACCATTCTTTTCACCGTGTTTTCCATTGTGCCGGTCGTGATGTCGATGGGGCTGAGCCTGACCTACTTCAACGTGCTTGAGACGCCGGTGTTCAACGGGATTTCTAACTATCTGCGGTTGTTTCTGGACGACAAGCTGTTTCTGACGGCGGTGAAAAACACCCTGCTCATTTCGGTTATCACGGGACCGATCGGTTTTCTGCTGTCCTATATGCTCGCCTGGCTGATCAGCCAGTTCAACCCAAAGCTGCGCGCGTTTTTTACGCTGCTGTTTTACGCGCCGAGCATGTCTGGAAGCGTCTACCTGATCTGGCAGCTGATTCTGAGCAACGATTCCCACGGACTGCTCAACGGGTTCCTGATGTCGATGGGGTTCATTCAGACGCCGATCCTGTGGCTGCAGGACACCAAGTATATGCTCGGCGGCGCGATTGCGATGATCCTGTGGATGAGCCTGGGCACCAGCTTCCTGTCCTTTATCGCCGGTTTTATGAATGTGGATAAAACCCTGTATGAGGCGGGGGCGATCGACGGCATCCGCAACCGCGTGCAGGAGCTGTGGTTCATTACACTGCCGTCCATGCGGCCGCAGCTGATGTTCGGTGCGGTGATGAGCATCACCTCCTCGTTCGGCGTGGGTGACATCATCTCCGGCATTTATGGCTTCCCGAGCACTAACTATGCGCTGCACACCATGACCCATCATCTGCAGGATTATGGCAATATCCGGTTCGAGATGGGCTATGCGTCGGCGATTGCAACGGTTTTGTTCCTGATCATGTTCTTCACCAATAAGCTGGTGCAGAAGCTGATCGGCAAATTGGGCCGGTAACCGGCGGAAAGGGGGACATCGGTTTGGAACTTGTCCGGCATACCGCCGATGCGGAAAAAAGGCTGCGGCGTAAAAAAGGTACCAGCGGAAGGCATCGCTCCAGCGCGCCGGTGCTGGTCATCACGCTGATTCTGAGTGTATTTATGGCGATTCCCTTCGTGCTGATCATCGGCAACTCCTTCAAGCCGCTCGATGAGTTGTGGCGGTTTCCGCCCACGCTGATCCCGCGCTCCTTCACTCTGCAGAACTATGCGGATATCCTGAACATCCTGTCGTCGTCCTGGGTGCCGTTTCTGCGCTACTTTGCCAATACCGTGATGATTACAGCGGCGGGCACCTTCGGGCATCTGATTTTTGCGTCGATGTGTGCCTATCCGCTGGCCAAGCGCCGGTTTCCCGGCAGCCGCCTGCTGTTCGGGCTGATTGTCGCCACCCTGATGTTCAACGCCAATGTCACGGCCATTCCGAACTATCTCACTATGTCCAAGCTCGGGCTGATCAACACCTCCTGGTCGCTGATCCTGCCAGCGGTGTCTTCCTCCCTTGGCCTGTATCTGATGAAGCAGTTCATGGAGCAGATCCCGGATTCCCTGCTCGAGGCGGCGCGTATCGACGGCGCCGGCCAGTGGAATACCTTCTGGAAAATCGTGATGCCGAATGTACGCCCGGCCTGGCTCACCCTGATTCTCCTGTCGGTGCAGAACCTCTGGAACGTGGGCACCACCAACTTCATATTTGACGAGCAGAAAAAGACGCTCGCGTATGCGCTCAGCCAGATCACCGCCTCCGGTCTTGCCCGGGCGGGGGTCAGTGCCGCCGTCTCGGTGCTTATGCTGCTCGTGCCGGTGACCATCTTCATCATCACCCAGAGCAACATCATCGAAACCATGTCAACGTCAGGCATGAAGGAGTAGACGGATTATCCGAGGCGAGGCAGGCTGCCCCGCCGCCTGATCAAACGGACGGGAGGAATACGCGTGAGCAGTCCTTTTAAACGGCGGCGGCCCGGAAAATTCGCCGCTGCCGTGCTGGTTGTGCTTCTGATGCTTTCAGCCGGCTTTTCGGCGCTGGCGTTCAACGGTGACGCGGTCAACAACGGCGCGATGTCTTATATTTACCGCTATTATTACTATGAACCGGTTGCGGTGCCGGCCGCCTATACGCAGCAGCGTGTGCTCGACGGCGACGCGCTGGGGGTAGGCAGCTTCAAGGATCTGTCGGATATTTATTACAATCTGGAGGACCGGATCTACCTGACCGATACCGGCAATAACCGGATCGTGGTGCTGGATGCACAATTCCGGCCGGTCACCGAATACAGGGAGATGGCTTTTGAAGGGGAAATCCTTACCTTTAACCAGCCGTCGTGCGTGTCAGCGGCGGACGGTTTTGTATACGTGGCCGACTACGGCAACGGCAGGATTGTGGTAATTGACGAGACAACCGATGCCGTGGTCCGGGTGCTTAACCGGCCGGAAATTTCGGTGCTGGAGGAGGATTATACCTACCGCCCGAAAAAAATTTCCGTCAGCTATGATGGCCGTGTGTATGTGGTGGCGGAGGGGATCAATCAGGGATTGATCCAGCTCGGCAGCGACGGCCGCTTCATGAACTTTGTCGGCGCGCCGCGGGTGGATGTAAGCATCCTCGAGCGTATCCAGCGGTTCTTTGCTACAGATGAAGAGAAAAAGCAGCTGGATAAATTTGTTCCCACCGAATACAACTCGGTTTACGTGGACAGCCGGGGATTCATCTATACCACCTCCCAGTCCACCAATGTGCCCTCCATCGCGCGGCTCAACAGTCAGGGCACCAATGTGCTCAAAGGTGAGTATGAACCGGATGGCGACGCAAGCTATACCGATCCCGACGGCAACCAAATGCAGTCTCTGATGACCGATATCGTCGCCACGGAAAACGGCGGCTATATCGCGCTCGACAGCCGCAACGGCCGCATCTTTGTCTATGACGATCAGGCGAACCTGCTGCATGTTACCGGCTTTATCGGCTCAGTAAAAGGCTCGTTCTATGCGCCGTCGGCCATTGAACAGATCGGCGGCAGTCTGGTGGTCACCGACCGGTCGAAAAACAACGTCACGATTCTCGCACCAACCGCGTTTACCCGGACGGTGGATGAAGCGGTGCAGACCATGAACGACGGCGAATACGAACGGTCGCTGACGCTGTGGGAGGATGTGCTCAGCCAGTGCAGCAACTATGACTATGCCCGCATCGCGATTGCGCGCATCCATATTCAGCTGGGGAACTACGAGGATGCCGCGTCGCTGATGAAGATCGGGGAAAAGCGGTATTATTCGGATATCTTTGAATACCGCCGCGACAACTGGATACGGCAGAATATCCTCTGGCTGCTCGGCGCCGCCGCTGTGCTGGCGGCAGTGATTGTAACGGTGCGGCTGCTGGTGAAGAAGCGGCGGACGGCTGCGGCGGGTGCACCAAACCCGCTGGTGCAGGAGCTGCGGTACGGTACCCATGTGATTTTCCATCCTTTCGACGGCTTCTGGGATCTCAAGCGGGAAAAACGCGGGTCGGTCCGGGCGGGTGGTATCCTGTTTGCTGCTTTCCTGCTGTGCTATGCGATCCAGCGGCAGTTTACCGGCTATTTGTTCAACAGCGATCCGCTTGGTGAGAAGAGCGTGTTCCTAGATGTGATCACGGTGGTGGTTCTCTTTGCCCTGTGGTGCATCGCCAACTGGTGCTTTACTACACTGATGGACGGCGAAGGCACACTCGCGGACATTTTCGTTTCTTCCGCGTATGCACTGGTGCCGTATATCCTTGCCTTCCCGTTGATGATGTTCCTGTCCTACTTCCTCTCGGTGAACGAGGCGGATTTCTATGGGGTGCTGTCCGCGATTGTGATCATCTGGGTGGCGCTGCTGCTGTTCTTCGGCATGATGGTCACCCACGACTATTCGCTGCGCAAGGCGGTGCTTTCACTGGTGCTGACGGTGGTCGGTATTCTTCTGGTGATTTTCCTTGGCTTCCTGTTCATCAACCTGATTCAGCAGTGCTGGGTGTTTATTTCCCGGATTTATCAGGAGCTGGCATTCCGTCTGTATTAAAACGAGGTGATCGATTTGAAACGGCTGATAGCCATCATAGCCTGCGCCGCGGTTGCCTTGGTTGCCGTCGGGGCCTTCCTGTCGGAATACCGTTTCGGCTATCCTTACCGGCAGGCGTTTGCCGATGCTTATACGGAAGAGTTCCGTTCAGCGGACGACAGCGACTGGGAGACGGTTACGCAGGAGGAAGTAACCCTTACCAACGGCAGCATGACGCTGACGATGGATACGGCGACCACCCATTTTACGGTGGCGGACGCCGCCACCGGGCAGCGATTCAGCTCTTATCCCGAGGAGGAACTGAATCCCGTCACCACTGAGGACGGCATTCGGCTCAAGTCCAACGTGGCGCTGCAGTATCATACCGAAAAGGATGAAATCAAATACATGTCCGCCTATGTGGACAGTGTGCAGAGCGGCACCTACCGGATCGTCCGCCAGGACAATGTGCTGCGGGTGTATTACACGATGGGCTTTGACCCGGAGAGCATTTTCCTGCCGATGGTGTTCACCGAGGAGGTGTTTGAGCAGCGGATCAAGGCAAATCTGAACGGCTCGCAGAACCGACAGCTTGCCAAGCACTATGCGCTGTATTCGCCGGAGAACAAGGGCGATGATTTTGCGGATAAGGTGAAGGATTATCCTGCACTCGAGCATCAGGCGCTGTATATTTACACGTCGTCCTACGATATGGTGACTGTCAAGAGCGTGGCATCGCTGATGCAGAAGGCGGGCTACACCGCCGAGGAATATGAAAGCGATACTGCCGATCTTGAGGTGGAAAGCAGCGGGCTGATGCCGGCGGGTTTTGTGATCCCGCTGGAGCTGGAACTGACCGAGACCGGCCTGTCTGCCAGAGTGCTGATGGACCGGGTGGAAACCTCCAACGAATCCGATCAGCTGGTCGAGATATATCTGCTGGAGTTTTTCGGCGCTGCGGAACAGAATGAGGGGTATTTCCTGGTGCCGGACGGCTCCGGCGCGCGCATCGATCTGGATGCGGCGGTCACCTCCGACTATATCCAAAGCCTGTATGCGCCGAATCCCGCGATACCGGATGAGCAGCAGGCCCAGCTGACCCAGCTCGCGCATCTTCCGCTGTTCGGCTATGCGGACGGGAAAGCATCCGGTTATGCTGCGCTGGTGAGCGGGGCGCGGGCCTCCTGTGAGCTGACCGCGCGCGTGAAAAACAACGTGAACGTGGTCAGCAACATTTACGCGGGCTTTACTGTCTGTGACAACGAGGAAAGCACCATCGGTGCCGATCGGGGTCTGCCGGTTGATTACATGTATGCCCGCCGATGGCTAACCGAGAATCCGGAGATCAACTACGTGTTTCTGCGGGATACTTTCGACAGCGATGAAATCGCTGCGGTATACCGTGAGACGCTCGGCGATGTGCACGCCGAGGAGGCCGATGCCCCGGTATATTTGGATTTTCTATGTTCGGCGCGAGTGAACAAGAGTCTGCTCGGCATACCCTATGAAAAGCGGGAAACACTGTCCACCCTCAGCGAGATCCGGGAGGTGGTCGTCAGGCTGCAGGAGGCCGGGATCACCAACCTGCGGGTGCGGCTGTCGGGTTTGGCGGGCAGCGGGGTACAGAACAGCGCTGTGACCGATCTGAAGTGGGATAAAAAGCTGGGCACCCGTGAGGATTTTCAGGCGCTTAAGGAGACGCTGGCAGCGGCCGGCGGCCGGCTGATAATTGATCTGCCGATTGCGCTGGTCTACCGGGAGCGGGTGTTTGATGCCTACCCGGTGAACACCTTCACCGCCCGCCGTCTTAACGACACAATGGCCGCCACGCATGCTTATGATCTGGTATCCCTGAAATACCAGGAAAGCGACGAAGCCTATGTGGTCAGCCCAGGTGTTTATCTGGATACAGCGCAGCGGCTGATCGAATGCTATGAACAGGATGACCTGTTTGACGGGGTGGGCTTTTCCTGGAGCGATGCCGGTTCGATTCTGCCGGCAGATTACAGCAAAAAGAGCTTTTACGACCGCAACATGACCGTGCGCATGATGCAGCAGTCCATGACGGCGCTCGCGGAGGCATCCGGCAGCCTTATGCTTGACCGCGGGGCGGATTATATGCTGCCGTATGCCGGCGATATGGTCAACGTCCCGCTGTACAGCTCCGGGTATCTGTGCGAAACCAGGGACCATCCCCTGTATGCAATGATTCTCAAGGGCAGATGCAGCTTTGCGGGCAGCGCACTCAACCTCTCAAGCGATTATGCGCGGGATCTGGCGGCTTCGGCAGCGGTTGGCGCGGGGCAGTATTACCTGTTTATCACCCGCGATGATGCGCTGCTGCAGAAAGCGGGACTGGGGGAGGAATATTATTCTCTGCATACCAGCCATACCATCGACCGGCTGATCGCGGATTACGCGGCTTATAATGCAGTGTTTCGGCAGACGGCCGGCAGTGGGATCCGTTCGGCAGACTATCTGGATTCGGGGATTCTGCAGGTAGTTTACGACAACGGCGTGACCGTGACGGCGAACCTGTCCGCAGCGGATTACACGGGGGACGGCCTGACGCTCGCGCGCGGTGCCTATACCGTCATCGGATAGCGGCGGAGAAAGGAAGGAAGCATATCGTGGCTAAGTCGAAAAAGCACTATTCGCTGGAAAAGCGGAAAGCCCGTATGGGCTATGTGTATATGGCGCCGCTGCTGTTCGGCCTGCTGGTGCTGTTTATCCCGAATATGATCTCCACCGTGCGATTCACGCTGTTTGACATCGAGCTGGGCACCGGCAGTCTGCGGCTCGAATATATCGGTGCGGCAAACTACATACGGGCCTTCACGGCGGATATCCGGTTTAAGACTTATCTGGTGGAGACGATCGGCAGTCTCGTCACCCAGATTCCGGTCATCGTCATTTTCAGCCTGTTTATCGCGGTGGTGCTCAACCAGAAATTCCGCGGCAGAGTGGTGGTCCGCACCATTTTCTTCCTGCCGGTTATTCTCGCCACCGGCATTCTGCTTTCGGCCGAAAGCACGCTGGAATCTGCCGGCACCGCCATCGGCACCAGTGATACCGGCGCACTCGCGGGCGGGCAGGACCTGCTGGGCAACATCACCGCCATGCTTTCTTCCATCGGCTTTGGGGAGACACTGACGGATATCGTGGTCGGCGCGGCGAACGGGATTTACAGCGTGGTCATTTCCTCGGGTATCCAGATCTTTATTTTCCTGGCCACCCTTCAGGAGGTGCCTTCGTCACTGTATGAAGCAGCGCGGGTGGAGGGCTGCGACGGCTGGCAGAGCTTCTGGAAAATCACTTTTCCGGCAATTGTGCCGGCGATCGTCATCTGCCTGATCTATACGGCCATCGACACCTTCACCAAGGCGGGCAGTTCGCTGGATTCCTATCTGCAGGAGCAGACCTCCTCGCAGTATGGCTACGGCATCACCATGTCTCTGCTGTACTTCTGCTGCATTGCGCTGTTGGTGGGAGCGGTAGCCCTGGTGATCCGGCTGCTGACCGCCGAACGCAGGGGAAGGAGGTGACCGGCGGATGGACAGAAAACGCACGCTGACCAAATACAGTCTGTTGCTGTGGAAAATTTTCCGTACGGTGCTGCTTATCGGCCTGTCGTTCATTATTCTGCAGCCGTTTGTGGTCAAAACTCTTATGGCCTGCATGGCGCCAGAGGATCTGATGGATTCGTCTGTTTCGCTCGTCCCGAAACATTTTTCCTCTTATTACTGGCAGGTTGCATGGGATACGCTGGACATAGGCAGCGGCATCTGGCCGACGCTGCTGGTCTCACTGATTACCGGCATACTCCAGCTGATATCCTCCTCCATGGTGGGCTACGGCCTGGCGCGGGTGAAGTTCAAAGGACGCGGCGTGTTTTTTGCGTTGATCTTCATCATCATGCTGGTGCCGCCGCAGACCTATTCGATGGCTCAGTACCTGCGTTTTGTGGACTTCGGCGTCGGGCCGCTGAGCGTGAGCCTCACGAACTCGTTTATTCCGCAGTTTATGATGTCCATCGGCGGTCTGGGTCTTAAGCAGGGACTGTATATTTATCTGTTTTATGTGATCTTCCGCGGGCTTCCCAAGGAGCTTGAGGACGCGGCCAACATTGACGGTCTGGGCTCATTCGGCACCTTTGTGCGGGTGATGATCCCTAATGCCAAAAATATCTTTCTGACCGTGTTCCTTTTCTCGTTTTGCTGGCAGTGGACCGACGTCAGTTATACGAATACCTATTTCACCGACCGTCCGCTGCTCGCGTCACGCATTCTGGATATTACTGTGCGTGTAGGTATCACCTACGATAATAAAGGTACAGGTATTGCACGCAACGCGGCGTGCCTGATCATAATGGTTCCCCTGATCCTTATTTTTATCTTTGGGCAGAAGAAAATCACGCAGAGCATCACTACATCCGGGCAGGCAAACTAAACGCAGAAAACAGAAAGGAAGGTACCTATGAAAAAATGCAGTCTTCTCTTGGCAATCCTGATGACGCTGACCCTGCTGGCCGGCTGTTCGGACGGAAAGGAGGCCTCATCCGGCGGCGCGGCGTCCAGTGGCGGGGATACGACGTCCGGCGGAACGGAAACGGAACGTGTGCTGTACGATGATCCGGAGCCGGTTAATATGAACGGCTATGAGTTCGTCATCGGTTCTCCGTGGCTGAAAAACGTCGCTACCAACAGTTCCACTCAGTCCGAAAAGCTGTTCCACGAGCGTAAAAAACAGGTGGAGGAGGCCTACAACTGCAAGGTTAAGGTCATCAGCATATATCCCGATCAGAACTATCTGCTCAAAGAAATTGCTGCGGGCAACAAGATGGCGGATGTCATCAACATGTCACTGGATATGATGATTCCGGCTGCCGCGCTCAATCAGATCCGGCCGCTTAATGAGGTGGAAGGGATTCGTCTGGATGATGCGCGCTGGGTGGAGATGTACAATACGCTTGGTACCATTGACGGCAAGACCTACGGCGTAAATTTCACCCGTCCGCCGGAAGCACGTGCGTGCATCTACTATAACCGTGACCTGCTGAAAAATGCAGGTGTGACCGAGGATCCGCAGGATTTGGCGCTTGCCGGCGAATGGACCTTTGACAAGTTCCGCGAAATGTGCATTGCAGCCACCAAGGATACTAACAACGACGGTGTTACCGATCAGTACGGCCTGCTGCCGTGCAACCCGGACGCTGCGGCCTTCTTCTTCACTACCGCTAACAATGCGCCGCTGGTGGTCAAGGATGCATCCGGCAAATACGTCGAAAACTTCAACAGTCAGGCTTTTGCGGATGCGCTCAACTTCTATAACGATCTGGTTAATACCGATAAAGTGGTAAAGATCTGGGAGGAGCACACGGCGGAATCCACCTACAACGTGGATAAATTCCAGGATAACCTCAAGTTTTTCACCGAAGGCAAGGCGGCGTTTATGACCTGTGACTCATGGGTGGGCAATCAGCATCTGTATAAGGTTTCGGATCAGCTCAACTATGGTATCCTGCCGATCCCGATGGGGCCGAATGCCGACCGGTATTACGGTTTTGCCAAAGACGGCAACCTGTATGCTATCCCGGTAACCAACAACGACCTCGACAAGACTGTTCCGATCTTCAATGCGCTGGCTCGTCCGATGGAAGGCTATGAGGGTGAAGACTGGTGGCTGGAAGACATGCAGTATGAATATTTCCGTGAGGGCGACACCAAGAGTACACAGCTGTATGAAACCATTCTCGACAGCTCCGTGCTGGATATCGGAACCGGTATTGCTGATATGTTCGCCGGAATCAACCATGTTGTCCGCTGTTCAGTGCTCTGGCGGTATGAGACGCCGAATTCGTATCTCAACAGTTCGGAAGGCAACTATGAAATTTATATTGATGCCATGTTCAACCGGTAATATCGCTGTTGCATAACGCAGATCTGATATGAGAGTTTGTATAGACAAGTATGCTTTTTGAGAACTCACAAACAAAGATCGTGATTTGTGCAGAAAGGAGGAGTTTTTGCTTAAAAAATAAAAAAGAATGGCAAAAACGCCACTCTTCGGTCACGCATATTCGGGTAAATGAAGGAGGGGATGCTCATCCGAAAAAGTATGGTTTCCTGGATGCCGATCCCTGGACGTACCCCAGAGAATCTTTTTAAGAGAAGGAGAGAAAACAGAATGAAAGCAAAACGTATTTTGGCCGTGCTGCTCAGTGCGGCGGTGTTGTCGGCTTCCACGGTAGTGGGAACGGCGCTGACTGCGGCAGCGGATACCGCTACAGTTCCGGCGGTTAAAGAAATTGTCCGGCCCGACTTTGTACCGATGACCGATGTAAGCATGCTTTATCGGGAAGAGGGTACGGTCATTATTCCGAAAAAGGCAGATTTCGGCCGGCTGTACACCAACCATGTATATAATGCGAATAATATGTCCATGGTGCTGGATAACATCCAGTTTGCCGCCGACGCCGACGAGAACGCCGCCGTTGTTGTGGGATTTACCAAGGACAAGGGTGGATGGTATGACGGCACGAGCCTGTTCCTTTCCTTTACCAAGGGCGGTGCAGTCAAGCTGTCCAGAAGCTGGGAGCTCGGGAACAATACCCCTTACAAAACCGAGACGGGTTTTGATTTCAGCAAAGGCCGCATAGAATTCAGCCTTAAGCTGGAGGGCGACACGTATACGCTGACGGCCAACGGCAAGGCGGTAACTTTTGCCAAAGCCGATCTGGATGGACAGTCTGGTTTGAATATGGCGGCTGCACCTCTGGCTTTTGGTACAACCGGCAAAGTGAACGCGTTTACAGTCGCAAGCGTTACCGGTGGTGAGGCCGGTTCGGTCGGTGGCGAATTCCCGGTCAAGACGGTGGAATATTCCCCGACACCCGATGATCAGCTGAAACCGCCGGCGGACGGGGAACTGGTGGATCCGGGCTTTTTCGGCGGCGATGCGATGACCATTACTGGCAGCACGGTTGTTTTGAATAGCGGCCGTGTGGGCACCAAAAGTTCCTACAATATGAATAACGCTAAGATTGTGTTTGACGTCAGCTATGCGGATCCGGGTCAGGCGCCGACCTCCAAAATACAGGTGGCCTTTGCCTCCGGCACTGCCGCATGGTTCGACAGCGCAGCTTTGATTTTCACTCTCAAGCGGGATGGTTCTGTTGAACTGATCAAGGGACGCGGTGTTGGCGGCGCGGATCCATACAGAACGATTTATAACGTTTTTGACTTTAATGAGGGTCACGTTGAACTCACCACGAAGCTGAACGGCGACAATTATATCGTAACGGTCAATGACGGATCTTTCACCATTCCGGTAAGCGAAATTGCGGAGCTGTTTACACCGGCGGAAGAAGGGCAGAAGGAGCCGCTGAATCCGGAGGGGGCCTATGTTACCTTCTCGAAGGAAGCGGGATGCGCTGTGACGTTCAAGGTGAAGAATATCATCGGTGAACAGGAAATGACCGAATTTACCCCGACCCCGGCCGATCAGCTGAAAAACCCGCCCGCGGAGGGGGATATCCATAATCTGTGGAATACCCCGGGCGTAACGATCGGTGAAGCGGCCAAGACCGGCACAAAACTGACCTTTGCTGCAGGGGCAACAGCTGCCGGTACCCGCGTGGGGACCAAAGATACCTATGATCTCAGCAAGATGCGTGTGGTGATCAACGGCATCGAGGGTGATGCCGGTGTCCGGGTGGTAATGACCTCCTACGACAATGGTTGGACCGACAGATACAGCGTGATGGTCAACATCAATCCGGACAATACGCTTTCGGTGGCTAAATACTATGAACCCGGCAAGGGAACGAACGCGATCATCACCAGTGTTCCGCTGACCACCAGTGTGGACGAAGTCATTGAGCTGACCTTCCGTCTTGTTGGAGAGGAATACGTCCTGACCGTCAATGGACAGGAGGTTAAAATCGCGAAAGAAACACTGGCGGATGTTTTTGCTGAGGGCAGGCTGCAGTACAATGCTGCATATCTGGCTTTCGGCATCGCCGCTGATGGTACCGGCGCCTACAATGTGGCGGACATCACCGGCGGTAAAAATGAGAATCAGGGCGGCGATCAGCCGGGCGGTGACAGCGATAAGGATCCCGACAAGCCCGCTACCGGTGTCGCGGCGCTGCCGGCTGCGCTGGCTGTGGTTGTGGCGCTGGGATCGGCAGTTGTGACGGCGATGACCCTGAAAAAGAAAAACAACGCATAAATTCTGAATTTTGGCAGATCGGCCGGAACGGTGGGTTCCGTTCCGGCCGTCGCCGATTAGGGAGAGACGGACAGCATGAAAAAATGGATTGCAGGAGTATTGAGCGCTGTTATGTGCGTATCCTTTCCGGTGATGTCGTCGCTTGCATATGCCCCTACAGAAAGCGATTTCGGCAATGTATGGGGCAGCGTTGGGGCGGAGATTACCACCGACGCGGACGGCAACGCCAAGCTGGTTTTTGACAAGGACAGCAACTGGGGAGGCCGGCTGAGCTATATGGAGCCGGTCAAGCTCGACGGACTGGAGATCACCCTGACGGGAGTGGAAGTCGACGTGGGGGCCGCGCCGACGCTGGGACTCGGCAACGAGCAGGGACAGTGGGTGGATTCCAATGTGCCGCTGTTTATCCACTACAACAGCAGGAAGAGCGACACTCTGGGCGCTGTGGAACACGGCTATCTGCTGGGTAAGGACTACATGGATGACGGAAAGCCGCGGATGATCAACGAAACCGCCTTTACCAGCGCACTTTCGCCGGAGATGAAGATCTCTTTTAACAAGAAGGATGACAGCACGTGGACCTATACGGTCAATGGGCAGGCGTTTGATTTTGATGCCTCGCACCTGTCGTCGCTGAATGATCTGGATAATGTGTATCTGAATTTCGGCAACTGGACACAGGGGAGCTACTCCACATCGTTTGTGGTCGCAAACATCAAGGAAGACCGCCCGACAACCACGACCACAGAGCCGACAACCCCGGCGCCGACTACCACCACAAAGGGCGAAAGCAGTGCAGAGAATTCCACAGCACCGGCTCCGTCCTCCAACAATAAAACCACCGCTTCCACGCAGGCTGGGGAGATCAGTGATCCCGGCACATCTGCTGACGAACAGAAGAGTGGGTCGAACATAGCACTGTATATTGTGCTGGCGGTTGTGGTGCTGGCCTGTATCGGTGCCGGCGTATTCATTGTCATCAAGTATGTGGTGAAGAAACCGACCGACACACCGCCGGACGACACGCCGGATTCCAAGCCTGAGGAATAACCATCGTTCAGATAAGTATCAGATAAATAACGGGAAATTAAGTCCATAATTTCAAAAGGATTCGTACTCCTTTCCATTGCCGTCGCTATGACCGCAGCGGGTATGCCCGCTGCGGTGTCGACGGCGGAGCACTTTTCCGCAGCAGTCGACAGTAAACAGACCGCCGGGCACACCGCCCTGATCATTGTCATCATCCTTGCTTCGGGGATTCTTACGGCAATGGTGGTTTCCGTCGTTATGGCTGAATACGGCTGGCACCGAAGTGCCGAACAAAAGGAATAAACCGTGTGGTCAGCTGTCACGAGAATGGCGGGCATTTTTGAGAAAAGGAGAGAGGGTTGAAATGAAAAAATGGATGGCAGGTGCCTTGAGTGCAGTGCTGTGTTTGACCTTTCCCGCAATGGCGTCGCTCGCCTACGCGCCTATTGACAGCGATTTCGGCAATGTATGGGGCAGCGTTGGGGCGGAGATTACCACCGACGCGGACGGCAACGCCAAGCTGGTTTTTGACAAGGACAGCGACTGGGGAAGCCGGCTGAGCTATATGGAGCCGGTCAAGCTGGACGGGCTGGAGATCACCCTTACCAATGTGGAAATTGACAAGGGGGCGGCGCCTACCCTGGTGATCGGCAACGAGCAGGGACAGTGGGTGGATTCCAATCTGCCGACCTTTATCCATGCCCTGCGCAACAGCGACACCCTCGGTGTGGTGGAGAATGGTTTTTTGCTGGGCAAATCCGTGATGGATGACGGAAAACCGCGGATGATAAACGAAACAGCTTTTACCAAGTCCATGACGCCGGAAATGAAGATTTCCTTTAATAAAAAGGATGATAACACCTGGACCTACACGGTTAACGGTCAGGGATTTGATTTTGATGCTTCCCATTTGTCATCGCTGACGGATTTCGACAATGTTTACCTGAATTTTGGCAACTGGACGCAGAAAAATTTCAGCACCTCCTTTGTGGTCGCAAACATCAAAGAGGATCGGCCGACTACCACCACGACCGAGCCGACCACCAAGGCTCCGACCACCACGAGGGAAGAAAGCAGCGGTGAGGACTCCGCTGTACCGGTTCCGTCCTCCGACAATAAAACCACTGCTCCCACGCAGGCGGGGGAAATCAGCAGCGGTGAGGACACAAGTACGCCCGCCGACGGGCAACAAAGCGGCACAAACATAGCGCTGTATATTGTGCTGGCGATTGTGGTGCTGGCCTGTATCGGGGTTGGCGTGTTTATTGTTATCAAATATGTGGTGAAAAAGCCTGCGGACACCCCGCCGGATAATTCACCGGACAGTAAGCCGAAAGAATAACGATTTACTGTGAGGGGGCAGTATATGAAATCCATCATACGAAAAGGGATCGCTCTCCTGTCCATGGCCGCTATTATGACCGCAGCGGGTATGCCCGCTGTGGTATCGGCGGAAGACAACGGCTATATTGACAATTCCTCGCTGCTGCCGGCCTATGTACCGGATGACCAGGTTGAGCTGCTCGACGACGGTTCGCCGGAATGGATGCGTTCACTGATTATGTCACAGTTCCGTATCGAGACGGTCACCGAGGAGGGCACCTTCCAGTCGGCCATTTCGGTGCTGGATCATTTTGCCGAGATGGGGGTCAACGGCCTGTGGATCAACCCGATTTATAAGCGGCAATATGATACTGCGCAAAGGGAAAACAACGGCTACGGCAACTGGGGGCCGAATACAGTGGAGCCGACCCTGACCGGGACAGAGGATCTCGAGGAATCTTATGCGGTGATCAAGGAATTCGTCGATGCCGCACATGAGCGCAACATCCGGATATTCTTTGATATCATCGTCTGGGGAACCAGCAAAGACTCCCCGATTGTCACCGAGCATCCGGAGTTCTATACCAAGGACGCGAACGGTAACCTGACCGAGGCATGGGGCGGCTGGGTCTGGAACTGGAACAGTCCGGAACTGCGGGCCTTTTTCACCGACGCAGCGGTCAATTTGATCATGAAAACCGGTGCGGACGGCTTCCGGGTGGATCTGGCGCCGGATACCTCCGGGTATTACTTTGAAGAGGTCAAGCAGGCGTGCCTGGAGAAAGGCCGTAAAATTATGGTCATGTCCGAAGGACCCAGTCAGCACCGGGAATCGTTTGATCTGGATCAGAGCTCGGTCGGCTGGGGACCGGAGCGCATGCCTTGGGAAGACCCGGAGGCTCTGGCTGAACTGAAAGCCAAATACGGTCATCACGGTGAGGCGTTTATGAACAACAACATCGTGGACTGTATCAAGACCGGATACCTGATCGGGGAACATACGATGCAGTCGCTCGGCATGGGCGGTACATTGCGGTTTTACACGTTCAATCTGCTCAACCATGATGACAATGTCCCCAATGTACGTGGGAACCGGGTTAAATTTGCCTATCAGGCGATTTTCTCACCCTTTATCCCGATCTGGTGGGTTGGTGAGGAGTGGATGAATCCCGGCAGTAAGCTGTATCCGGGTGTGATGTACTATGCCGAGATCGAATGGGATAAGCTGGATCAGCCGCGTAACCGCGCTTTTTATGAAGACGTAAAAAAATACATCCGTATCCGGCGGGAAAATCCGGAGATTTTTGAGTATTTCCCGGAGCAGCTGATTAACACCAACATAGAAAAGGTGGAGTCCGAAATGATCGGCTGGGGCGCAAATACGCTGCAGGCGTATGCGCGCTACCAAAAGAACAAGGCTGTGGTTATCGTGCCGAATAACGAGGATGAGGACGGCACCTTCAAAATCACGCCGGATTATGAAAAGATCGGTCTGGGTGATGCCACCGGATACCGGATTACCGATCTGTATGCCGATCAGGTGATCGCCGAGGGGACGGCGGAAGAGCTGGCAAGCTTTGAAACCACCATTTCCGCGGTCAATCTCGGAATTTACCAGATTGAGGCAATCGACGCGAACGGGAATGTAAGCGCCCCGGGGACCTTCGGTGATGATGGGGCAAATACCGACTCGACGGACGGCAATACCTCGGCGCCGGAGGATAGCTCTTCCACCTCCGCCGGCACCGATGATGCGAAAACAGCGGATAACACTGTCCTGATTGTGGTCATCGTCATTGCGGCGGTGATTCTGGTAACGCTGGTGTTCTGCATTGTTATGATAGAATACGGCAAGCGCCGGAACGCCGGAAAATAGCAGCGAAAATACAGCATGGGCAGGGGCATGCCGGAGCAGAATTCATACGGAAAAGTGCTGCCGGTGCGGCCCCTGCCTTTGCTGTGCACTGCATGGCGCTGAATACGTAGCCGGTCAGACGGCCGGTGCAGGAGAAGGGAAGGATCAAGGATGATCGATAATACAGCCAAAATTCCCGCGGTGGTGCCGGACAGCGAGGTTGTGCTGGAAAACGGGTACCCGGACTGGGAAAAGCATCTGATTATGGCGCAGCTGCGCATTGAAACCGCTACACCGGAGGGTACCTTCCAGTCGGCGGTCCGGGTACTGGACCATTTTGCCGAGACAGGGGTCAACGGATTGTGGATCAATCCGATTCAGCAGCGCGACCCGGAACATGCCCGAGAAAATGGCAACAACGGGTACGGCAACTTCGGTGTGCATACTATTGAACCTACCCTTACCGGAGCGGATACCATAGAGGGCTCCCGGGCGGTGGTGCGCGAATTTGTCGAACAGGCCCATAAGCGGGGCATCCGAGTGATTTTCGATACCATTGTCTGGGGCACCGACAAAAACGCGCCGCTGTTCCGGGAGCATCCGGAATTTTACGTCACCCCGCCGCATGAGGTGTGGGGCGGCTGGGAATTCGACTGGAGCAGTCAGCCGCTGCGGGAATTTTACACCAAAGCGGCGGTGGAATTTATCCTGGAAACCGGCGCAGACGGCTTCCGGGTAGACCTCGCACCGGATACATCCGGATATTTCTTCCGCGAGGTGGTGGAGGCGTGTCTGGAAAAAGGCCGCAAGATTCTGGTGATGTCGGAGTGCTCGAGTAAGCATCTCGGCGCATTTCACATCGACGAAGGCTCGGTCGGCTGGGGGCCGGAGGGATACCCGTGGGATCAAAAAGAGCGCATGGATGTCCTGCAGGCCAAATATGCTAATCACGGGAGAGCGTTCCTGCGCAACAATATTGTGGACTGCGTCAAGTCCGGGCATCTTATCGGCAATCCGGAAATGCAGGCGGCAGGACAGGGCGGCACGCTGCGTTATTATACCTTTAATATGATCTGCCATGATGACTATACGCCCATCGTGTGCGGTGACCGGCTTACGCTTGCGTATCAGGCAATTTTTGCTCCGTTCATTCCAATTTGGTGGATCGGGGAAGAGTGGAATAACCCGCTGAATCTGCTGCATCCGGGCGTCATGTATTTCAACAAAATCGATTGGGATGCACTGGAAGAGCCGGAAAATCGGGCATTTTTTGAGGATGTCAAGCGGTACATCGGGCTCCGCCGGGATTACGCCGATGTGTTCGAGGTGTTCCCGGACAGCACACGTGAGGCCAATATTGAGAAGGTGACGTCGGTATACGACAAGCACGACAACCTCCTGCAGGCGTATGCACGGTTTATCCCGGGCAGAGCGGTCATCATCGTTCCCAATAGTGAGACGGAGGCCAAAACGATCACCGTGATGCCCGATTATGCGCAGATTGGTTTGGCTGGAGACGGTCCGCTGACCTTTACGGACCTGTATACCGGTGAAGCGGCTGCGCCGGCAGGACGCCCGGTGACCTTCACCGTTGAGGTGCGCGCCCGCGATGTGGGCGTTTATCTGCTGGATAAGGCGGAATGAGGGAGCAATAGCCTCGGCCGGCAGGGATCGGCTTAAAGCGGAGGATTTGCATAAGAATAGCAAAGGTCCGGAGGATGGCGGAAGGAAATCGGCCAAATGCGGATTTTGGGTAGATTTTGCCGTGCGTTTATGCTAAGATACCTATAATGGGGTATCTTAGCATCCGCCTGCTATGTAGTCATCGCATCACGCGGGGATATAATGCCGGTGCCTATGGGCCGCATCCGTCCTGCCGAAGGGTGGCAGGACGGGCTATCCTGCGGAAGAATGCGGAATAAAGGAGGACCCCATTGATGTCAAAAACCAAGCTGATCGCGCTGCTCGGCGGCCTCGGCTGCGTGCTGGCGGCTGCGGTGATCTGCCTTGTTGTGCTGCTGACAGGAGATGCCGGCAAGGTGCAGCCTGCCGGGAGCAGCGATGTGACGGCGGACAGTGCGCCGGAGGCACCGGCGCCCGAATCGCCGGGAAGTGAGGAGGAAAAGCCTGTGGAGAGACCTTTGACCGGCGATCCGGTGACGTATATCGGACGTTTCAAGGCACTCAGCGACGGCCGTATGCGCTGTTCCTGGTCGAACAGCACGGTGGTGGCGGGCTTCGAGGGTACTGGAATTGCGGTGAATCTGAGTTCTTCTGCGGGCGAAGATTACGTTAATGTGAGCGTGGATGATGGGGAACCGGTGGTTCTGGCAATTACCAATCGTACGGAACGCTATGTGCTGGCGGAAGGGCTGGAACCGGGCATTCATCATGTGCGTATCGCCAAGCGGCTGGAAGGAAGCAAGTCGTATCTGACCTTTTCCGGCTTTGATTATCTGGACGGAACGGCAGCACCTACGCCGGCGCCGCGTGAACGACGGATTGAGGTGATTGGCGATTCGATTACGGCCGGCTACGGCAACGAAGGGCCGGATGACTGGAGCGGCTTCAAGAACGTGGAAGAAAACGCCGGGATTACCTATGGCGCGCTGGCGGCCGAAAGCCTCGATGCCGAAGCGACCATTATCGGCTGGTCGGGCATGGGACTGCATCAGGATCTGGGCGGCGGTACCACCCTGCTGATGCCGGAGATTTATCAGCGCACCATTGGCACCGCCTCCGCTGCCGATTGGGATTTCCGTCAGAACATACCGGATGCGGTAGTCGTTAATCTCGGCACCAACGATTTTGCCAGTTCGGTGGATCCGAAAGCGTTCGAGGCTTCTTATGTGGAATTTATTCACTTTATCCGGGAGAAGTATCCGGATGCGGCGATTCTCTGTGTCATTGGCACCATCCGGTATGACGCATGGAACGCCATAAAATCCGCAGTGGAGACCGTCAACGGCGAGGGAGATGCCAACGTGTACAGCTTTGCGTTTACGCCGGCGAGCACGCTGGGTGAACCCAACGGTACCGATGGGCATCCATCTGCGCAGACACACGCCCGTATGGCGGAGGAGCTCAGCGGCGAAATCCGCCGGATATGCGGGTGGTAACCGGTGAAGGGGCCTGTGCGGCCGTGCGGTGAGATGCCACACAGCGTGGAATGAAAAAGGAGGGGGAAAAGCGCTTGAAGGGTACGGGGAATGTGACTATCTATGATGTGGCGAAGAAGGCCAACTGTTCTACTGCGACCGTCTCCTTGGCGCTCAAAGGGGACCCAAAGGTCAACTTCAAAACGCGCGAGCGGGTAATCCAGTGCGCGCAGGAGCTGAAATACAAGCCGAATTATCTGGCGCGCAGCCTGGTCAATCAGCGCACAAACAGCATCGGCGTGATTGTATCCAACCTGAACAACCCGGTTTTCTCGGAAATCATCAGCGGGATCGACAGCTATATCAGCCAGCATAACTATTATCTGACCATCGGCGTCACCTATTTCCAAAGCGAGCGGGAGAAGCACTTCCTGGACATGTTTTCCCATAACCGCACCGACGGCATCATCCTGCTGCCCACCGACTGGGAAGCTGTCCGGGAGGATGCGCTCGAGCTGCGGCAGCGGGGTTACCCGGTGTGCATCAGCGGCATCCATCCCGGTACCGATGCACTCAGCTATGTGGCCAGCAATATGGTGGACGGTGCATTCATGTCGGTAGAACATCTCATCCGGCTCGGCCATACCGATATCGCCTTTCTGGCCGGTTCAGCCTCGGCGAATACCCATGAGCGGCTCGCCGGCTATAAAAAGGCGCTGTCGATTTACGGTATTGATGTCAATGAGGACTACATCATCACCAGTGAGGTGGACCTGAGCAGCATCCGTGCCACGCTGAAGAAATTTATTCGGGAGCACCCGGCGGTGACCGCGATCTTCTGTATGTACGACTATATCGCGCTTGCGGCGATCAAGGCGATGGCGGATCTGCATCTGCGGGTACCCGAGGATATTTCCATCGTTGGCTACGATAACATCAACATTGCCGAGTACTACTCGGTGGGGCTGACGACCGTTGATCCGGATAATAAGCAGATCGGCGAGCTCTCAGGCCGGATTCTGGTCAATATGATCGAAAAGGAAAAGTATACCGACCAGGGCATGCTGCTGACCCCCAAACTGATTGTGCGCGAATCCACGGCGCCGCATCAGACGGCACAGGGAGGATAAACTTTATGGATAATCGATTAAAAGATATACAAAATGGAAAGGGCGGCAATTATCTGCTGCCCTTTCTTTGGATGCACGGCGAAGACGAAGCACTGGTGATGGATGAGCTGGACAAAATCGCGCAGTGCGGGATCAAATCCGTGTGCCTAGAGTCGCGCACCCACGAAGATTTTGCCGGCGAAGGCTGGTGGCAGATCTGCGGCGCGGTGCTGCGGGAGGCCAAAAAGCGCGGCATGACGGTATGGATTCTGGACGACAAGCATTTTCCCACCGGCTATGCCAATGGACTGCTGATGCAGAAATATCCGCAGCGGCGCAAGTGGCATCTGGTGGAGCAGCATACGGACGTTGTGGGGCCGCAGAACGGTGCGGTCCTGCTGGAGCATGCGGGCGAGGAACATACAGCGGACGAACGCACGGTAGTGGCGGCAGTTGCTTACCGGCGGCAGGAAGGCAGCGATGAACGTCTGTGCGGCGAGCCGGTGGTGCTGACCGACCGGGTGAAAGGGCCTCTGCTGTACTGGGATGTGCCGGAAGGCTGCTGGCGTGTGTTTGTGCTGTACCAGACCCGTGAAGGGGCGATGCATCCCGACTATATCCATATGATCGACCCGGAATCGGTGGATGTGCTGATCGAGGCGGTGTATGAGCCGCATTACCAGCACTTCGGCAGTGAGTTCGGCAAAACGTTTGCCGGCTTTTTCTCAGATGAACCGTGCTTTGGCAACGGTCTGTTTGATGCGGCCGGCGGCGAACCCGGCTTTTATGATTTTGTGATCGGGACGCCTCATATGGCGCTGCCGTGGCGGGCGGATCTGCTGGACCGGCTGACAGCGGAGATGGAGGAGGACGCACTGCCGCTGCTGCCACTGCTGTGGTTTGCCGGCGGCGAGAAGACGGCACGCCTGCGTATCGCGTATATGGATATCATCACAAAACTATACCGGGACTGTTTCAGCCGTAAACTGGGAGACTGGTGCCGCGCCCGCGGGGTGGCGTATATCGGCCATGTGATCGAGGATCAGAACTGCCATACCCGCCTGGGACACGGTGCGGGACATTACTTCCGCAGCCTGGAGGGGCAGGATATGGCGGGCATCGATGTGGTGCTGCGGCAGATCATGCCGGGCATGTCCCATTATAAGCATACAGCGGTCGCTTACGGCGGCGGCACCGATCCGGCATTTTTCGATTATCTGCTGGCCAAGCTGGGGGCTTCGCTGGCCGATATTCAGCCACATATGCGGGGCAGGGTCATGTGTGAGATTTACGGTGCCTATGGCTGGGCCGAAGGGGTGCCCACCATGAAATGGCTCACCGACCATATGCTGGTGCGCGGGGTCAACTGTTTTGTTCCCCATGCGTTCACATCGGCTTTTCCCGATCCCGACTGCCCGCCGCATTTTTATGCCCGCGGGCATAACCCGCAGTTCAGGGACTTCGGCCTGCTGATGCGGTATACAAACGCGATGTGCCATCTGCTCAGCGGCGGGAGACGTATCGTTTCCGCGGCGATCCTGTATCATGCGGAGGCGGAGTGGAGCGGGGAAGGCTTCATGTATACGCAGGAACCAGCCAAGGCGCTGTACGACAGCCAGATGGACTATACAATTCTGCCGGCGGATGTGCTGCTTGGGGACGCCCGTGTAAAAGCGGGACGGCTGGCGGTCGGCGAGGCGGAGTTCCCTTGCCTGGTTGTGCCGCAGGCAGCGGTACTGCCGCGCAGGCTGCTTGACCGCATCGACGAATTTGCACGGCAGAGACTGTGTGTGATCTTTGTCGGGAATGCGCCGCAGACGGCAGCGGAGGGCGGTGGTTATACGCCGGGGGCGGAAACGGCCGTGTGCGCAGCGCCGGACGAACTGCCGGATTTGCTGCGGGAAAAGGGGTTTGCGGACATTCAGCTCGCCGCGCCCGCACCGCTGCTGCGGGTGCTGCATATCACGCGCGGTGAAAGCCAGATCGTGATGCTGTTCAATGAGGCGATGACCCCGTTTAACGGCCGGGTATGCCTGACGGCGGGCGGGCGGCCGTATACGGGCGCCGCGCTGCGGTTGGATCTGCTTGCGGGCACGGAATGCGCGGTAGAGGCCGAACCCGGCGGCATGCCGGTGCAGCTCGCCCCCTATGAATCCTGTGTGCTGGTGTACGGCGGTGGGGAGGCGGAACAGGCACAGCCGGAGAATGCTTTTGCGGTGAAGAGCCGCGTTCCGTTGGAAACTTTTGCGATTACGCTCCGGGATGGTGTGGATGATCCTGTCCTGCGGCCGTACCGTACCGAAGCGCTACTGCACGATATCACCGGCTGGGAGGCACAGCCGGAATTCACCGGGATCATCCGGTATGAAACCATTTTCACAGCACCGGCTGCCGGCCGCTGTCGTCTGCAGCTTGGAGATGTGGGCGAGACGGCGCATGTGTGGCTCAACGGAGAGTTTTGCGGTGCCAGGATCTGTCCGCCCTATTGGGTGGATCTTTCGGCGGCTGTCCGGGCGGGGGAGAACCGCTTAGTGGTTGAGGTGGCCAATTCGCTGGCCTATACAGTGCGGGACAACTTTTCCCGCGGCATGCTGCTCAAGGCATCCGGCCTGCTCGGGCCGGTGTGTGTGGAGTTTGCGGAAGAATAAGTGCAGAGAAAACCGCCAAGGTGCCTGCCGCTCCAGCGGCAGGCACCTTGGCGGTTGGTTTGCCGGCGCCCTGCCGGTGGCAGAGGAAAAGGCGGCTTTCCGGCCGTCTCACGGATGCCGGCAGACGAAAACGCAGACGCGGAACCTGTGGCTCCGCGTCTGCGTTTTTTCTATATTTTCCGTCTGTGAAATACGGCCGGCGGCGACGGTTAACTGCCGCGGGCCTCCTGAAGCGTGACGTCCACCACAATTTCGGTCTGCAGGCCGGTGCGTGAATCAAACCGCAGCAGGGTGATGGAAATCTGATCCCCCACGCTGTGCTTGGCAAGCTCGGTGCCGATGGCGGCGTGATCTTTCACCTCAACCCCGTCAATGTGGGTAATGACATCGCCTTTCAATGCCCGTGTGCCTTTGAATACTGAGTCGGCGTTGATGGAAATAATCTGAAATCCCTGAATCGAGTCACCGGAAACCGTCCGGCCGGTGATGCCGAGCATAACGCGGCCCTTGACATAACCGTACTGGATCAGGTCCTCCAGCAGCGGCTTGGCTTCGCTGATCGGAATCGCAAAGCCAAGGCCCTCGTAACCCTCCGCCACGATTTTTGCGGAGTTGATCGCGATGACCTGCCCCGAAGTGTTCAGCAGCGGACCACCCGAGTTGCCGGGGTTGATCGCTGCATCGGTCTGCAGGCATTTGATCGCATAACCGGTATCCTCGTATACGTCGCGGGTCAGACCGGAGATGATGCCCTGGGTCGGGGTCCAGCCAAGGCCGCCCGGATTGCCCAGCGCCACCACGCGATCGCCGAGGTTAAGCGCGGTGGAATCACCGAATTCCGCAGGCTGCAGGCCGGCGGCATCCACCTTGATGACCGCCAGATCGGTGTAGGAATCGGTACCCACGATCTCTGCGTTCTCATACACCGTACCGTCATACATGGTCACGTCGATGCGCGAGAACTGCCGTTCCGGCGATACATCCTCATTGATGACGCAATGGCGATTGGTGATGATATAACCGTCCTCGCTGAGCACGATGCCGCTTGCCGCGCCGGATGCGCTGGTGCTGCCGTCATACATGGTCAGCTGCACGGTGCTGTCGAGGTTTTTCTGGATAATTGCTGCGGTGGAAAGCCCTTCTTCCGCCTCCGGTTTGATGTCGAGATTGAGGTCAGTATGCGACCCGGACGGTGTTTTGGAGGATCCCTGCGATGTGGTGGTGCCCGAACCGCTGGTCTGCGGGCCGTTGTCCTGTACCGCAGTGGCCAGCAGCACCGACAGGGTGACAATGGTCGCGGCACATACCACACCGAGCACGGCGATCACGACCGCCGCCGCATTTTTTTTCTTTTTCGGCGGCTTGCCGTCTCCCGATGGTGTGGGGGTTGTCTGCCAGCCATAGGTATTATTCTGCGGCTGCTGCGGCGTCGTATAAGCGGGTTGCTGTCCGTAAGACTGTCCATACGGGGTATAGCCGTTCTGCTGCGTTCCCCAGGATGTTGTCTGTTGACCGCTCTGCCAGCTGCCCCAGGTCGGGGCCTTCGGGGGCTCCACGGCGCCCGGTGCATCCGCTGCACTGTCGGCAGCGGTATTCTCCGGCACGTCGGCCGCCGAAACAGGGGCGTCTCCGATGCTTTCGGTCACCGGCTGCTCCGGGGCTTCGGGAACTGCGGAAGAATTCTCCTCCTTGTTAGGGTTATCGTTGAACCAGTCAGACATATGTGCCACACACCTTTCAGGCTTGTTGGTTTTCTGGTATTGTTTGCTTCAATGGTTTCAGTATACCGGGAAAATGTGACGGTTTATTGAATAAAAAACCAGCATTTCCTAAACAAATCGTAACCCGTTTATGACCGGGCGGGCGCCTCCGGCAGCCAGAAGCAGAATTCGCAGTACTCGCCCTCCACCGAACGCACGGTAATCTCTCCGTGGTGAAGGTTGATAACCGTTTTGACGATGTACAGTCCCAGACCAACGCCATTCTTATCCAGACTGCGCGACTTGTCGCTTTTGTAGAAGCGTTCGAAGATGTGCGGCATTTCGTTCGCCGGAATGCCGACGCCGCTGTTGCGGATCGCGCAATATACGCGGCCGTCCCGGCGGGTGATGTGGATCGACAGGGTGCCGCCCTCGTTGGTGAACTTGACCGCATTGTCCAACAGGTTGTATACGACCTGGCCCAGAAGGTCGAAATCGCCGTTGACCTCCATGCGCGGACAGTCCTCCAGCCCTTCAACCGTCATATTCTTTTCCTCGATGCGCCGCTCGAACGATAACAGGGCCGAGCAGGTAACCTCGGTGAGGTCGAATCGCACAGGATTGAGCTTCATCTGGCCGCTGTCGATACGGGAAAGGTCCAGCATCGACTTGACCAGCCGCGACAGCCGCTTAACCTCATCGGATACGATTTTGAGGTAATAATTGCGTTTATCGGGCGGAATGGTGCCGTCGAGGATGCCGTCGATAAAGCCGGCAATGGTGGTCATCGGGGTTTTCAGCTCGTGGGAGACATTAGCGACAAACGAACGCCGCATCCCCTCCACCGAGGAGAGCGAAACCGCCATATTGTTGAGCGAAGAGGCGAGCTCGGCAACCTCGTCCCGACCCTTGACCGGGATGCGGTAGCTGAAATCGCCTGCGCCGAAGCTGCGTGCTGCGGCCGCCATCTGCCGCAGTGGGCGGACCATGCGGTAGGTCATCGCATACAGTACGATGAAGGTCAGGGTGAGCACACCAAGCGCCGACAGGATGAAAATCTGGAAATTGTCCGCGATATACGCGCTCATATTGCCCGCCGGCATGGACACATACGCATAGCCCAGCAGATTCCCGTCCTTGAGGATGGGACAGCCCGCGGTGTACTGCCGTTCGGCAAAATAGCCGCCGAAATCGCTGATGCTGAAATAATCTGAGCCGTTCATCTGTGTTACCATCGCGTCCGGGATCCGGGCGCCGGCACCGGCGATGTCCTCCGAACGAAACAGTACCTCGCCGTTCATGTTCGCCACAAGGATATGGTAGTCGTTTCCCGAAGCGATGGTCTGCAGCAACGGAATGAGCACCGGCTGAATATAGTAATCCCCATCGGCGCCTACACTCGCATTGTTGGCGGTATAGCTGGCGATGCTTCCGGCGTTCTGGCCGAGCAGCATACGCTTTTCCTGTGTCCAGTACCGGGTGGAAAACAGCAGCTGGGTGCCGCCCATAGCGATGAAGCTCACCACAATAATCAGCGAAATAACCGTAAAATATTTGGAAAAGATACTTTTAAACATGCGCATCCCGCTTTTCCGTTAAAGGTGAATCCGGGAATTACTGCCCGGCATTTTCCGGGTCCTTGACCTCGAATTTGTAGCCTACGCCCCAGACGGTTTTGAGGTTCCACTGGTCCGATACGCCATCCAGCTTCTCCCGCAGACGCTTAATGTGTACGTCAACCGTGCGGCTGTCGCCGTAATATTCAAAGCCCCACACCTCGTCGAGCAGCTGGTCGCGGGTATACACCCGGTTTGGATTGCTCGCAAGATGGTAAATCAGCTCCATCTCCTTGGGCGGGGTGTCGATCTGCTTGCCGCGCACCCGCAGCTCGTAGTTTTCCATATTGATGTATAGGTTGTCGTACTGGACTTCCTTGGCCTTTTTCTGTTCCTGTGCACCGCAGCGCCGCAGCACCGCCTTGACCCGCGCAATCACTTCCTTGGCCTCGAACGGCTTGACGACATAATCGTCCGCGCCGAGCTCCAGCCCCAGCACCTTGTCAAAAACCTCGCCCTTGGCGGTGAGCATAATGATCGGGCACGGGGATTTCTTGCGGATTTCCCGGCATACCTGCCAGCCGTCGAGCTGCGGCATCATTACATCCAGCAGTATCAAATCCGGCTTTTCGTTGTCGAACATCTCCAGAGCCTTCATGCCGTTTGGCGCGATCACCGCGTCGAAGCCTTCCTTTTCGAGATACAGCCGCAGCAGCTCACAAATGTTGCTGTCATCATCGACCACCATGATTTTATTTCCGGTCATGTTTGTGCTCCTTCCTTTCTCCCCGCAAATCCAGAAGGATCCCGGGGCGGGCTCTCACGCCCGGTGCCGTCCGCGAAGCGGGCTGTGCCGCCTTTTTAATTCTATGATACCAGATTTTTGCGCCGGTGTATGAACAGTCTTTAAAAGTTTCCGCGGGGATTGCCTATTTTTTTCGGGGAGAAATCCCGAAAAAGAGGTTGAAAATTCCGCAGGATATGGTATGCTGAAAAGTAACGGCTGTCCGGTGTTGACAGCGGAATTCAATCATGGGGAGGAACCTGCCGATGCGCAGATGTTCGGTCGCCTGTCAGGTGTTTATGTGGATATTTATTGCCTTTGGTGTGCTGATGCACGTGGGCATTGTAATCGGCCTTTCGATAAACAACAGCAATGCCGTCGCTCTGGAACAGCCAGATAAGATATACAATATTGTGCCGATGATTATCGCGGTAGTACTGATGATTGCGGCGGCGGTGCTGTTTGTTGTGTTTAAACGATTTCGCTTCATCGGCGTGATCATTGCGGCGGTTTCAGCCGTGATGCTGGTGGTGGTGGGACTGGATATTTACCGGGTGATGCCTGAGCAGATTGACAGCTACGGCCGCACCGTCGGCATCACGCTGTGGCGTCTGCTTTACCGTCATCTCAGCATGACTCTGGCGCTGCCTTTCATGTTTGGCGGCTGGCTGTTCGGCCGTGCGGCCGATAAGGCAGATGAGGAACGGCGTGCCAAAGAAGGGGAAAAGTCTCACTTTGACCTTTCGGGTGCGGCGCTGTTTTCAGACAGTGACCGCGCGCGCAAAAAGTCGGCCAAGCCGGAATGAGAAAAACAGGACGGCGGGAAGCATTGCTTTCCGCCGTCCTGCCGATAATTCCCGATCAGGTTTCTGTTTCGCCGTAGCGCGCCGCCACCTGATTCATGGCAAAATCCAGCATCTTGTCCTTCTGGACCGTATCCATCTGCCGGTAAAGAATCAGGAAAGATTGCTCATCCTCGCTGAGCATCGCCAGTGATTCGGCGCCGTCCGATCCGCTGGCGTAGCGCGGCCGCACGCTGTTCATGGTGAGAACCGGCTGCACGGTTTCCTCCACGCCCAGCAAATAATCGGTGGAAACCCGGAAAATCTGAGCCAGCCGGGTCAGAGTGTCAAAATCCGGCCGGGTAGCACCTGTTTCGTAATAGGCATAGGCTGACCGGCTGATATTCAGTGCCTGGGCGATCTGCCATTGGGTCATACCGCTGTTGCCGCGCAGTACGCGTAGCCTTTCGGCAAAGGCCAGTGGTTGTTTCGCTCTTCTGCTCATATGTGCTCATCCCTCGTCATTTCTAGTGCGCAACATGCATGACTGACCGGTTGTCAGGTATTATTAGTATACCATTTCTTGTGGGGGCTACTCGCGATTTGAAAGATATTCTCACTGTTTGTGAGCATAATTCTCAAACCGGTTGAATAAAGACGAAATCGGTTGATTTTAGGCGATTTAGCACACTACTGTTTGCTCAAATATGCGCAAATCGCGATGGCTGTCCGTGAGTAGACAGGGGTATGCAGCGGCAGTCTTGCAGACTGTCGGAGTGGGAGAGAAGACCGGGTCGGAAATTTGTGTGGGAAAAGCCTTGACGAAACCCGGCAATATTGTTATAATACGGATTGCGATAAACTGCGGCACGATTGGATGAGATTTGTTCGGTCTTGTTCGCGGGACGTCTGATTTGCCGGCATGGCGCAGCTGTGCAGAGTCCTCTGCCGCTTCGTCTGTCGTGCTCACTGTGTTGACCGGTGTGGCTTAGTTGTGTAGGATTGTTCTACCGCATCGCCTACCGTGCTCATTTTACTCGCTGGTGTGGCTCAGTCGGTAGAGCAGCTGATTCGTAATCAGCAGGTCAGCGGTTCAAGTCCGCTCACCAGCTCCAGGAAAAAAGAAGCCGGCAGCTCTCTCTCGGGCTGCTGGCTTCTTTTGTTTTCGTATTATTTTCTGCAGATCCGCCCGGCAAGCCGCGGCGGATAACTTTTTGCCCAACTTGGTCATGATAGGGATAAATGCGGCGTGGAATTGTGATACTGTTCAAGAAACATATTCCGAAAGGGAATGTGTTTTTTGATGGAGGTATCCGGATGAAAATTGGCGGAATAGACGGGCGGAACAACCTTGCCGGCGAGAGGATCAGAGAATTGCGGAGAAAGGCCGGATGGACGCAGGCACAGCTCGCCGCTAAATTGCAGACCGAAGGATACCCCATTGAGCAAAAAGCCATCAGCCGTATTGAAGCCGGTTATCGGGTGATTCCCGATTATGAATTGCCGGTATTTGCTGCGGTGCTGAATACAACGATTGAAGAGCTTCTGGCCGGCAGCCCGGGCAGGCAGGGGTGAAACTGCCGCCGTGCCATTTTTGGGGTAAGTCTTCTGCCGCCGGATGTAAAGAAGGGAGACGGCCTGCATGCGCGATGAAAAGAAAAGCGGTCCTTTTATCGCCTTTGTACTGCTTGAGCGATCGGAATGGGATGCGGCACAATGCCGGACAGATCTGCTCGCAGATTGGGCGATTGCTTGTCCGGCGGCGGTATCTGACTGTGGTGACAGTATGACGTTTGAAACGGACGGCACGACAGTGACTGTCCGCCTGATTTCTGCCCGGATTCCGGCGGGCGAGGCGGAGCATAATGCGGCGACCAACTACCTTTGGCCGCAGGCGGCGGAAACCGCCGCACGGCATTGTGCACATCTGCTGGTTTCCGTACGCGGAGGGGCGGAGGTTATGCAGACTGCGCGCCTTTTTGCCAAAGTCACCGCTTCGTGCAGCCGACAGGCGTATGTCCTTGGCATATACACCAGCGGTACGGTGTTTGAGCCCGATGCTTATCGGGAGGCCGCCGCGGTGATGAAGGATGGCGCTCCGCCGATTTTCAGCTGGATTCATTTTGGCCTGTACCGCACTGCGGCAGGCTGCGGCGGCTATACGTATGGTATGCGTGCATTCGGGCTGGATGAGCTGGAGGTGCCCGATACGACCGCCGATCCGGCGATGCTGCGCCGCTTCCTGTTTGACGTTGCGTATTATGTCCTGTCGGGGCCGGTTCGCCTGCGGGCGGGGGAAACCATCGGGTTTTCAGCACAGCAGCGGTTGGCGATCACCCGAAGTCCCGGGATCGCACTGGACGGTATGACCTTGAAGATTGAATATGCAAAGGAGTAAGCGGTATGCTTGTCCGTCCGTATAGTCTGCCTCCGGCAGAAAAGAGGGGAAAAGGGCACGGCAAAAGGAAAACCTTTTGCCGTGCCCTTTTTTGCGTCAAAAAACGCATGACAAGTTCGGGGCGATATAGTATACTGTCGATAAAGGAAGGTTAACCGAAGAGGGGGAAGGATAGATGGCTATGCCTGATTCCGTCTGCGGCGCAGGGGGCGCGTCCCGGCGTCAGGAATACACCGACGTCGCCATAATTGGTGCTGGACCGGCAGGTGCAACGCTTGCACGCCGTCTTGCCGAGACGACGAATTACCGGGTTACCCTGCTGGACCGGCGGGCGCTTGACCGGCCGCAGCAGGGCGTCGGGAAATGCTGCGGCGGGCTGCTGGCACCGGACGCCCAGCGTTCACTCGCCAGGCAGGGGCTGATTCTGCCACTGGAGATCCTGGTGGACCCGCAGATTTTTGCGGTGCGCACGATCGATCTCCATCTGCCGGAGGAGCGGTATTATTCGCGGTCGTATCTGAATATGGACCGCGAAAAATTCGACCGCTGGCTGCTGGGGCTGGTGCCGCCGGAGGTGCGGGTGCATACAGGTGCGGTGTGCCGCGGGGTGCACCGCATCGGCGGCAGCTATGCAGTGGATTATCAGCAGGGCGGCGAGGCCTGCCGTTTATATGCGCGCTGCGTTGTGGGCGCAGATGGCGGCGGTTCACTGGTGCGCCGCAGCTTTTACGGGACGCATGAGATTGCCCGCTATGTTGCGGTACAGGAGTGGTATGCCGATGACAGCGGTTCACCGTTTTACGGTGCGCTGTTCGATGAGGAACTGACCGATTGCTACGGCTGGCTGATCTCGAAAAACGACCGGTTGGTGCTCGGCGCGGCGTTCCCGCAGGACAATGCCGCCAGACGGTTTGCCTGCCTGAAGCGCCGGCTGCAGAAGCGCGGCTTTGTTTTCGGGGAGCGTGTGCGCCGGGAGGGCTGTATAGTGTGCCGCCCGACCGGGCCAAAAAGCTTTTGTACCGGCCGGGACGGGGCTTTCCTTGTGGGGGAAGCCGCCGGCTTTATCAGTCCCAGTTCGCTGGAGGGAATCAGTTACGCACTCGACAGCGGCGCGCTGCTGGCTAAAGCGCTGCTGCCGGGGATTGCAGGAGCGGGCCGCCGCTATGCGCAGCTGACCGCCGGACTCCGGCTGCGGCTGCTCGGAAAGCTGATGAAAAACCCGTTTTTGTACCAGCCGGTCATTCGCGAAACGATCCTCGAAAGCGGACTGGCCAGCCTTTCGGTGCTGTCCGCCGCGGGGCGGACGGCTTCCAGACCTGAAGCCGCTGCACCTGATACCGGTGCAGCGCCTGGGTGCACAGCGCAAAGACGATAAAATTGCACAGGATGCCGACCACCGAGCCATCGATATCCCACGGCTTGGCGAGCGGGTAGTTCCAGATAAGCGTAGCGGCGAGTCCGGCCAGCAGGGCACAGCGGAATGCACGGCCGTTGGATTTCACGCCGAGCAGCGCTGCCGCCAGCGGTACCAGAATCAGCGGCGACCAGAAGGAATAGGCGAGCACCAGAATTCGGAAGATATCCGGCACCACAAAAGCCAGCAGCATAGCGCCGACACCGGTTGCCAGGTTGACCCCGCGCAGCAGCCATAGCTGTGCCCGGTCGGACATTCCCGGGCGCAGCGGCATTAGTGCGTCGCAGACAAGGCTGACCGCCGCGCCGTTGAGAAAGCCGTCCGCTGCCGACAGGATAATGGAGACCATCGCCGCCATCACCACCCCGCGCAGCCCGAGCGGCAGCACCGCCTGTACCAGTGCCGGCATCGCCGATGCCGCATCGCTGGTAACCTGCAGTGTATAGGCGGTCAGTCCGATCATGCCGGTGACGATGAAAAAAGGGATGGAAAACAGGCCACTGAGTATGGTTGCCCGCGCGGTACCCCGCGCATTGCGTCCGATGAGCAGCCGCTGGGTATACGGCGGGGCGAGCGCCTCGCCGAACATCATCGTCAGGAACAGAGAGAAAAAGCCCGCGGCGGTGGTGCCGTTGAAGGGATTGAAATATTCCGCCGGCACTGCGGAGAGCACCGCTTCTATTCCGCCCGCTTCCCGAAGCCCCATGAACAAAAGCAGCGGCATACCGCCAGCAAGCAATACAAATTGTAATATATCGGCAACAATAACCGATTGTAAACCACCAAAGGTGGTATACAGCAGCACGATCCCGCAACCGAGGAGGATGCCGACGTGGGACTCCACACCGAGCAGGACGTGGAAGACCAGGCCGATAGCCTCCATCTGCGCGCCGACCACGCCGGCGCAGCACAGGAAGGCGAAAAATCCGGTGAGCACCCGGGCGCTGCGGCCATATGCGGTGCCGACGATGCCGCCGACCGTTTTGGCCTGCGGAAAGCGTTCCACCCCCGGCACCAGCAATCGGCCGATGAGGATCATGGCCAGGCTGAAGCCGAAAAGGGTGAGCGTGGTGCCAATGCCGCCGGCAAAGGCTTTGGCGGCGTTTCCGGAGGAATAGCCGCCTCCGACGTAGGAAGCGGACAGGGTGGCGAAAATGATCAGCGTGCCGTACCGGCCGCCGGATGCGGTAAAGTCTGCCGCGTTACGGACATTGCGGCCGCCGCGCAGGCTCATGACAATCAGCAGGACGATGTACGCGATGACAATACCGGTATCCAGCCACACGGCGAATCCCCCCTTCGCCTTATCCTATGCGGCGGGGCAGAGGGGTAGACCTGCTAAAAACGCCGCGGAAGCCGTACAGGCTTCCGCGGCGTTGTGCTGTGCCGGATGGTGGTCATTCAATTTTAAAATGCCGCGCGCTGCGGTGCTGACGACGCAGCAGAAGCAGCGCCGCGGTGCCGCCGGCGAGCACCACCACCGCAAAGCCGATGAGCAGATAGACCCACCAGCCGACTCCTCCGGCAGGCGGCGATTCGGCTTGGCCCGGATCGGTACCCACCCCGTCTCCGGGCTGGATGACCGGTGCGGCGGAAGGGTTGTCGGGATCGGCCGGTTCTGCCGGATCCAGCGGGGCAGGCCCGACGGGATGATCGGCCGGCCGGATATTTTCAAAAAAGTCTTTTTTTCCAGTATCAGGGCCGACTGCAGTGTAGTACAGGCCGAATTTGCGGCAGTCGTAATCCCCCTCCTGCTTGACGGCGAACCATTTCTCCTGCTGAGAGGAGTGGTGCGAATAGCCGATTTTGGCCATCTCAAAGCCGGTTTTGCCGCCAAATGCCTGCAGCGGTACATCCCAGTCCATAACCACCTGATTTTCTCCGTACAGGTGCAGATAGCATTTCTGGATCTGCCAGGTACCGTAACCGGCAGCGGTGCGCGGGGAATACGAGGGATCGGCCGCGAGCGGTATCGCTTTGGTCAGGCTTTCGGCACACAGCATGTGCACGCCGTGCCCGTATTCCCCCTGAAGGTCTTGTCCGATCACGACATCCGGCTTAAACCGGCGCAGCAGCATTACCGAATACGCGAGAACATCCTCTTCGTTGTAAATTTCTTTGGCGCGTTCCAGACTGCCTGCCCAGTAATCCTCGAAATCCGAGATCATCGGATAGGCGGTGATCCCCACCGCCCACAGGCCGTCGAGCAGCTCGTGGGTACGCATGTACTCATTGCGGGCCTTGCCATGCCGGATCAGATAGGCAACCTGCACCTTCTTTTTGTATTCGCCCGCATACACCGGCATGGTGCCGCCAAACCAGAGATGCTCGTCGTCGGCGTGGGTGGAATACACCAGCATGTCGGCCTTTTCATACATCGGCCCCCAGCGCTGCACCCAGTGGGGACAGGTGCCGGCAGACAGGACGTAAAGCTCGGAGATCGAGCCGCTGTCCGGAAACTCCAGTGTGATGTCGGTACCCGCACCGTACAGAGGGATGTACTCATGCAGGAAATAACCGTTGTTCTGCCGCAGCACGGTGTCTTCGCCCGTACGCCGTAGTGCCCAGCGCGCCGGCCGCTTTTCCCACAGCAGATATAGCCCGCCGATTTCGCTGTCAGCCTGAATGCGCAGAGTTCCCCCCTTCGGGGCGTCCCAGGAGGTAGTGACCCGGCGATCGGTGAGCAGCCGCTGCTGCTCCGCACGCGCTGACAGGGTCAGGCCGCATGCCCCGGTGATGTCCTCCGCTTCTGCTTTGGCTGCTGATATGGGGATGCCCGTCAGCAGCAGCGCACACGCGCCAAGGCACGCACAAAATGCCGCCGCGCGCCGAATCCCTTGCCTGTTCCGCATGGTTTTACCCTCCTGATTTCCTGCTCTGCCTATACGCATATGCGCTTCGTTCTCCGGTAATGCCTTGGATGCGGCGTGCGCCGCCGAAGGGCAGCTCCGGCGGCGCAGCGTTTTCATTTGGCGGTCAAATCGGACAGCTGGCGGAGAAAGGCGTGCAGACACTGCTTTTCCTTATCCGGCAGACTGTGCCAGTATTGGAGGAAAGCTCGTCCAGCGGCATCCTGCAGCAGCGCGGCTTCCTCCTCTGTGTAACGATCCCGTATGTCGGTGACCCCCAGCAGATAATCAATCGACACTCCGAAATGAGCGGACATGGCGATCAGGGTACGGAAATTCGGCTGGCGGCCCTGCTTTTCATAACTGAAAACTGCCGATTTGCCGAGATTCAGTATTTCCCCCAGCTTTTCCTGGGAAATACCCTCCTCCTGGCGAAGCAGCTTCAAGCGATCTGCAAAATTCATGGTTTTCTCCATCTAATACATGGTATCTACCGATTATATATTTAATATAGCATATTTCGCCTGATTAAACGCCCGATATTACAAGGCGATATCGCCTATCATTTCCGAATTTACCGGATATAATCGGGTTTTTGGCCTCGTTCCAGAATGTACCGGGTCCTTTTCCCACAGATGGCTGGCGGAAGGGTATATCCGGTGTTTTCCGTCTGGAACGGTGCTCCCGAACCAGTACGCTGAAAAAATTTCGGAAAACCTCTTGACAAATTTATCCGATTCGGTATAATAGTAACGCTGTGAGAGATAATGGTATTAGATTTTGCGGAATTGTGTAATGGTAGCACGGCAGTCTCTGACACTGTTTGTCAAGGTTCGAATCCTTGTTCCGCAGCCACATCGACGGCGGGCAGTTCTTTATGAATTGCCCGCCGTTTTTTTGTTGCATGCCCGGCGCCGGCTATTTGTTGATAATTTCCGTCTTGCAGGAGGACACACTCTTATTCGGACTGCCGGCAAAATGTCCACGGATATAAAAAATTCCCGCCCTGCATTTGGGCGGGAATTTTTTCGCCGGCGGATACTGGCCGAGATTTTCCGGTGGGTCTTATGTCGGTATAATCGCCTGTGCAGCCTGAAGAGTGGTGTTCGAGGAGATCCGCCTCAGTCCTTAGCGCCCATAGACAGCATCGCCGAATACACGCTGTTTTCCGGACCGCTGTTCGGCAGAAAATCCGCACCGACAACATTGCGGTAGAACGGCGCGGCCTCCCCGACCCAGCCGATAATCGCATAGCCGTATCCGGCGTCCCGCATGGCCTCCAGGGTGCGTACCAGCAGTGCCGCCCCGATGTTTTTTCCTCTGGCGGCTTCCGCCACCCCGATCGGGCCAAAGAAGCCCTTTGCGGTCGCATCGTAGCAGGAAAATCCCAGCAGGCGGTCACCCTCTACCGCGATCAGGCAGGTGGACGGCAGCTGCAGAATGGCGCGTTCCGCCTCATAGGTCCAGCCCTCGTGGAAATTTTCACGGATAAAATACAAAATCCGCTCCTTGTCGCCGACGAACGGGCGGTGGATGCGCACCCCGTCCGCCACGCGCGGGCATTCCGGCAGGGTGGTGAGATTGACGATCATATCGCCGCTTTTTGCGTTCATGCGGATTCCTCCCGGTTGAGAATTTTGGATGTAAAGCCGGCAACGATGGCTTTATGTTTCATAGACTGCCCGATTTTCGGTCAGTCATGCGCCGTATAAGCGTTTACGGCATCGACAAATTTGTCGAGGAAATTTTCTTCGCCGACGGTGTTGATCTTGAAAAACACCGCTTGGCTGCCGCCGGCTGTGATTGCGGTAACGGCAAAGCTGTCACTGTCGATACGCCCGAACGCTGTCACGTTGAGGCTAACCCGGTTGCCGCCGAAATAGCTGTATCGCTCATAAACCTGTACGATGCATTTCACCTCGCCCAGCTGCATTGTCTGCGTATCTTCGAGGGATGCGGAATGACTGCTGCTGAGGATTTCCCCCTCCAAATAGTCCATGAAATGCTCGAGATTGCCGCGGATTTCCACCGTGTACTTGGCCAAATGCCGTCCCTCCTTTGTGTGGATTCTGTTTCTAATTGTACCACGGGGATATCCCCTTTGTATAGCAGGAAGAAATAGCAGATGGGAACGTTTTTCTGGGACTGTGCGGCATGGCCGCGGAAACTGGCTGGAAATGCGTCTATGGTAGATATAAACTATGCTATAGTCGCTTCATTTGTGTATGTTTTCGGGGTTATAATGGAATGGGAAAGGAGGAAGTGCCATGTATAGGCAAAAAGCACGCAATATTGCCGGTCCGCGGATTCGTTTGGCTAGGGCAATGCATATGCCCCCGCTGACACAAATGGATCTTGCCGCGCAGCTCGAGGCAAAAGGGGATATCCCTATGTCGGTCAATATTATTGTCCCGCGTGGAGAATGCGGAACGTTATATCACTGACGTTGAATTAAAGGCATTCTCCAAAGCGCTGCGGGTTTCCATGCTGTGGCTGCTGGGGGAAACAAACGATCCCGCTATGACAAGAATGCGATAGCCTCTGCGAAGAACAGAAATGACCCGGCCGGAGATTTTCTCCGACCGGGTCACACTGTTAAAAAGAATCTACCCTGGGCTTTTGAGAATCTGCACAAAACCGGAAGAAGGGCGATGCCGCGTCAGCGACAGGAAGGACTTAGGCCCGACAGCACTTCTTCCTGAGGAACCGCACTGCGGTTCCTTATTCCCACTCAATCGTCGCAGTGGGTTTCGGTGAGACGTCGTAGCACACGCGGTTGACGCCCTTGACTTCTTTCAGGATGCGGTCGGTGATGCGCAGCAGCACCGGCCAGGCGATCGGTTCCACCGTGGCGGTCATCGCATCAACCGTGTTGACTGCCCGCAGAATCACCGGCCAGTCAAAGCAGCGGGCATTATCCCGCACGCCCACCGATTTGAAGTCGGGCACGATGGTGAAATACTGCCACACCGTCTTGTCCAGTCCTTCTTTGGCAAACTCCTCGCGCAGGATCGCATCCGATTCGCGCACCGCCTCCAGACGGTCGCGGGTGATGGCGCCTAGGCACCGCACGCCGAGACCCGGGCCGGGGAACGGCTGACGATAAACCATGCTGTCCGGCAGGCCGAGTGCACAGCCGCAGGCGCGTACCTCGTCCTTAAACAGCATTTTCAGCGGCTCGACCAGCTGGAACTGCAAGTCTTCCGGCAGGCCGCCGACGTTGTGGTGGGATTTCACCATTTTAGCGGTTTTGGTGCCGCTTTCCACGATGTCGGGATAGATGGTGCCCTGCGCGAGGAATTCAATCCCCTCGAGCTTACGGGCTTCTTCCTCAAATACACGGATAAACTCCGCGCCGATGATTTTGCGCTTCTGCTCGGGATCGGCAACGCCGGCGAGCTTGTCGAGAAAACGGTCCACCGCGTCCACGTACACGAGATTAGCACCCAGATGATCGCGGAACACCTGCACCACCTGTTCCGGCTCGCCCTTGCGCAGCAGGCCGTGGTTGACATGCACGCAGGTCAGCTGGCTGCCGATGGCCTTGAGCAGCAGCGCAGCCACCACCGAGCTGTCCACGCCGCCGGACAGCGCCAGCAGCACCTTTTTGCCGCCTACCTGCCGGCGGATAAGCTCTACCTGATCGGCGATGAAGTTCTCCATGTTCCAGTTCGGTTCAGCTTTACAGGTGTCGAATACAAAGCTTTTGAGCGCCGCCTGGATGTCGGCGTCGTCTTCCGGCATCGGGTTGAGGGCGCCGTCCCCCGCATAATCAAAGGTATACAGCGGCAGACCGCTCTTTTTCACCTCGTCGCTCAGGGTGATTTTCACCCCGTCCACCGTATCGTTGGGGCCGCCATTGGCCACAATACCCCGCACGTTCGGCATCGACAGCAGTTCCTGCGCCGTCACGTCGTAATTGCAGATCTCGCTGTACACCCCCAGCGCGCGGATGGCGCGCGCTACATCGGTGTTGCGGGTGCTGCCCAGATCCAATACCACCAGCATGTCCTGTTTCATTCGTATTCCATTCCTTTCCTGACAAAAACCTCTACCGAAAGAATACCCGATTTTCCGGCTTTTTTCAAGTTTTTCTTGTTGTGCTGTCCTGAAAAACGATACGGCGGCGGGAACATATCCGGGTTTTGGGGAAAAGGGCTGTGTTTTCGTGGGGATACGGCCTTGCGGTGCACAGCAGACAGGGGTGGAACGGTTTGCGGCAATGTGGCGGCTGTTTGACCGGATGGCCGACAAAGCACCGGTACGCGGATATCCGCATGCCAGTGTTTTTTTGCCGCCGAACAGGCAAGAAAAATCCCCCGGTTCAACCGGGGGGCAAATCGGCGAGAATGTGCAATTTGCAGTCAGGACCAGCCGGCTCCCGAAAATACGCCGCAGGAAAGCGCGTTTCGGCCAGGGAACAAACATGCCGCCCGCAACGAATACCAAGCATTTATGGCGTCTGCCGCAGCCGGTCACAAAAGTCCGCTCAGCTTTTCCGCTACCGTTGCACCGAGCATGCGGTATCCCTCTTCCGTATAATGATAGCCGTCTGCAAGCCGGATGTCCGGCCGGTTTTCTGCGGCGGCATACAGGTCGTCCACCGCCAGGTCATGATGCTGCGCTAGGCGGAATACCTCGTCGTTGCGCTGCTTTACCTGTTCATTGAAAGGGGCATGCTGCGCGGTCTGACCGGGAACAGTCACCGGGGTGGAGGTGGCCAGCATTACTTTGGCGTCTCCCGCGTTTTTTCAGAAGGTGAATCACAGCGGCCCCGAGGCAGCGGCCGTAATCGGCGGCGGACAGGTGAGCGGCATGCAGGCCGTTATTGAAATGAATCGCCGTATAATGCAGGCCGGTCTGCCGGAGAAAATAGTCCAGTTCATACTGAAAGGCGGGATTATCCGGCCCTTTTGAGGTGGTCATCCGGTCCACAAAGCAGATCCCTTGCAGCGCGGCACTCACCGCCGGCCAGTAACCGCGGGTCACCGAATCCCCGATAAGCAGCACCCGCCTGCCTTCACGGTCGGCGTTATCCCACCAGAGATCCGCCCATTCAAATTGTTCGACAATCGGCATGGAAGGGACTCCTCTCACTCATATCTTTACGGGGACTCAGCCCTGCACGGGGCGCACCGGGATGCCGCACGCAAGCAGATAAGCTTTAAGTTCCGGGATATCGATTTCGTGATAATGGAACAGAGACGCCGCCAGTACCGCATCCGCGCGGCCGACGGTAAAGGCGTCGGCAAAGTGCTGCATCGTACCGGCGCCGCCGGAGGCGATCACCGGTATGCCCGCGCCGGCGGACACGGCCGCAGTCAGCTCAAGGTCATACCCCGCCTTAGTGCCGTCGCAGTCCATACTGGTCAGCAGAATTTCACCCGCACCGAGCGCTTCGGCACGCCGCGCCCATTCCAGCGCATCCAGACCGGTATTCAGGCGGCCGCCGTGCTTATACACATCCCAGCCAGAGCCGTCCGCCCGCCGGCGGGCATCGATGGCTACCACCACGCACTGGCTGCCGAATTTTGCCGCCGCCTCCGCGATCAGTTCCGGTCGGTCGATGGCGGCGGAGTTGATCGAAATTTTGTCCGCTCCCTGCAGCAGTACGGCACGGAAATCCTCCACTGTGCGGATGCCGCCGCCTACCGTAAAGGGGATATCCAGCTGCTGCGCGACGCGGGCGGCCAGATCCACAACTGTAGCCCGGCCCTCATGGGAGGCGGTGATATCCAGAAAGACTACCTCATCCGCCCCGGCTGCGGCATACGCCGCCGCTGTTTCCACCGGGTCGCCCGCATCCCGCAGGGACAGGAAGTTGATCCCCTTGACCACGCGGCCATCCTTGATATCCAGACAGGGGATGATGCGTTTAGCGTACATCGCCGGTCACCTCCCCCGCCATGTGCAGAAAGTTTTTCAGCATGATCCGTCCGGCTGCACCGGATTTTTCGGGGTGAAACTGCACCCCCAGAATATTGCCGCGCTGGACAGCGGAATGGAACGGCACCCCGTATTCGGTTACGGTCAGCACGTCCGCCTCCTCGGCCGCATGGCAGGCGTACGAATGGACAAAATACGCATACGGTTCATCCGGCAGTCCCGTCAGCAGCGGGCTGGCCTTTGTGGCTTTCAGGCTGTTCCACCCCATATGTGGGATTTTCAGGCCGCAGTCCGGCAGGCGCCGCACCGTGCCGGGAATCAGCCCCAGCCCTTTAACGCCAGCGCCCTCCTCGCTTTCCGCGAACAGCGCCTGCATCCCCAGGCAGATACCTAAAAACGGGCGGCCCGAGGCGGCATATGTCCGGATGGCGGGGATTAGACCGCTGTTTTCCAACGCCCGCATCGCGTCGGTAAAGGCCCCCACGCCGGGCAGTACCACGCCGTTCGCCTGCAGGACCGTATCCGGGTCACTGGTCACTGCGGCGCATACGCCCGCCCGCGCAAAACCGGTTTCCACGCTGCGCAGGTTGCCGGCGCCGTAATCGAGTATGGCAATCATGGGCATGCCTCCTTAATATGAAGCGGAATTTTCCGCTGAAATACCGGGTTTATTGTACCATATCAGAGGGCCGGGGTCAATCCGATGCAGGGTTGTCTTCCGGAGCGGCGTCGCGTTATGTAAGAAGCAGGCGCAAAAATGGGCGGAATATTTTTGACTTTCCGCTTGACAAAAGGCAGGGACGGTGATATTTTTAAGAAGACCGCAGCAGGTCGTTATTATTTTGCCCTTGGGGTAAGCGCTTACCCTGCGTGAGAGAGAGGAGTGTATGGTTTGGCTCATGTAACGATTGAGGATGTCGCTGCAGCTGCCGGGGTTTCTACCACCACGGTATTCAAGGCTCTCAACGGGCGCGGAAAAGTCAGCGAGGAGACCCGTCGCCGGATCCAACAGCTGGCCGCCGATATGCAGTATGTCCCTAACCGCTATGCACAGTCGCTGGCGCGGCGGGAAATCCGTATCGCCTGTGTTTCCTGCGGGGATACGCCGGCTGATTATCAGGCCTATATCGATCAGGGGCTGGAGGAAACTTTCGCCGACTATCGCGGAACCAATGTGGTCGGCTGTTATTATCGCTATTCTATGGAACAGGGCTATGCAGAGGCGGCGGCGATTCTGGAGGATATTGCGGCTTGCCGTAATATCGATGCGGTGGTTCTGCAATCCAGCTATACCGACAGCCTGCATTGCGCGAAGCTGCAGAAGCTGGCGGATCGGGGGATACCTGTGCTTTCCCTGGGTTCCCGGATGGAGGGAACGCCGGTGAGCGGTTATGTGATGACCGACGGCCGTATGATGGGGCGGATGGCAGCTGAACTCCTCGCTCTCCGTCTTGGCGGGTACGGTCGGGTTGCTGTACTGACCCCGGATCCGTCGGTTGAAATTCATCTGGACTGCCTTGATGGTTTCCTGGAAACGACTTCTGCGTATTCTTTGGAGATGACAGGAACGACGGTCACCGGATATACCGAACCGCAGGTTCGGGCTGCTGTGGAACAGCTACTTCGGGAGGTCCCGTCCCTTGCCGGAATTTACGTGACCTCATCCAACGCCGCGATGACCTGCCGCTATTTAAAGGAACACGGGATCTCCTCGATGTGTGTCGTGGGACAGGATATCCATCCGGCGGTGGCCGGATGCCTGAAAGACCACTCCCTTTTGGGGACGCTGTTCCAGAATCAGCGGCTGCAGGCGCAGAAAGCCGTGGAAAAGATTCTGGAAAAGCTGCAAAATCCAGACCGGCCTGTTACCAGTGAGCTGGTCATCCCCCAGCTAGTGCTGCGCAGCAATTTGGACGGGTATACCTATTGATTCTGCATCCGATAAGGGGGGATAGTTTTGTCATATGCCCTATTGGCACTTTCCATCGGACTTTCTGTTTTGAATAGTGGGGTGAATAACCGGTTCTGCAAATCGCCGCGCTGGACTCCGGCCGCCGCCCTGCTGGTCAACTGCCTTTCCTGCCTGGTTGCCGCCTGCGTGCTGTTCGTGTTGTCGCGGGGCGTCATAACGGCCTCGCCGTTTACCGTTTGTCTGGGGATATTGTTTGGTATCATTACGGCGCTGTCGTTGTCATTTAATTTGGCGGCTTTATCCTCCGGCCCTATGAATCTTACGGTGATGCTGGTTTCCTGCGCCATGCTGATCCCTGCTTTGGCGGGGCCGCTGGTCTGGCATGAGGCTTTTGTGCCGGAGCAAGGGGTAGGCCTGGGCTTGATGACGGTCTCCTTTTTGATATGTTTTTCCTCGCGCAGCCCGGGAAACCGCTCCCCGCGATGGCATCTCTTCACGCTGGGGGCTTTCCTTGGGAGCGGATGCATTGGTGTGCTGCAGAAGATACACCAGACCTCCGTCTACCATGAGGAACTGGACGGGTTCCTTTTTGCGGCGTTTGTAAGCGGCGCATGCGTATTGGGCCTCGTGCTTTTGGGCAAACGCCTTCGCGCCGCCAAACCTGCTGGAGATGGCACCCCGCTGCGGCTTTTGCTCACAATTGCCCTCGTAAACGGGATATGCACTGCTTTGATCAATAAACTCAATTTGTATCTGTCCGGCGTCCTGCCGGGCATCCTGTTTTTCCCTCTGGTCAACGGAGGAGTCATACTGCTTTCCATTCTGGCGTCCCGGGTTCTGTTTCATGAGAAAATGACGCCGAAACAGGTTCTGGGGGTTGTTTTGGGCGTGCTTTCAATTTTTCTCATCGGCAATTGGTGGTCGTTCCTTCTGAATATTTTTTCAAAATAGGAAAGGTGGGTTAATTTTATGGGAAAACGCATACAGGCGACGCCGGCGGAATGCACCCGCGTCCGGGAGATTTTTGATCGCTACCGGCAGCATCCGGAGGACTTTCCGCTGTCTTTCGTGTATGGCGGCACGGCGTATTCCGGCCTGGGGGATGAATTTTGCATCCAGGAGCATGAACAGGATGAGGCGAATGCCATCCGGCAAACCATCCTTGCCGATCATCCTTCCGGCCTTACTGTTCAGGTTTGTATGACCTTATATCCCGCATACGCCGCCATCGAGTGGACAGCTTATTTCCTCAACCGGAGCACACAGCCCCTGCCGGAGCTTCGGGATGTTTTGGCTGCCGATCTGTCTTGGGAGGGGGAACGTCCCCGGCTGTATGGGAATATCGGAGACGATCCTTTTTATACCGACATCTATCGTCCGGTGGAAATGGACATTGTTCCGGGGATGACGCTGGATTTGCAGCCTTTCGGCGGGCGGCCCACCAGCATGGGATTTCCGTATTATGACCTGGCCTACGGGAAGGGCGGTGTCCGGATCGCTGTCGGCTGGCCCGGACGCTGGCGCTGCCGCTTTTTCGGCGGGCTTGACCAGACACGGCTTTGTGCGGGACAATACACTCTGGATACCCACTTGCAGCCGGGGGAAAAAATCCGTACCCCGTTGATGGCGTTTTTGTATTATGACGGGAGGGACCGGAACCGTTCGGTCAATCTCTGGCGGCGGTGGATGATGGACTGCTGCCTGCGCCGGATCGACGGGCAGCCGTTCCCGCCGAAATTCGCCCTGGCGATGACGTGTGAGAACGAGGACCTGTGCAAAACCAGCGAAGAGGGAGAGGTCCATTTAGTCAAAACCTTTGTAGACGCCGGCTCCCCGGTGGATGTTAATTGGGTGGATGCGGGCTGGTACAGGAAAAACCCGCATGAGTCGGTGAGCCGTTGGGAAGAAACCGGCGAGCTTTCCTGTGACCCGGTCCGCTATCCCACCGGTTTCCGCACCCTGTCCGATTATCTTCATTCAGTGGGCAGCCAGCTACTGGTCTGGTTTGAACTGGAACGGGTGCTCAAAGGAACCGGTTCCACGATTGAAGGGCACAAGGAGTGGCTGATGGAGATCAGTGCGCGCGACGGCGATATTGCCGGCCCCCGTGCTGAGGAGGGCTTCGGCTGGTGCGGGGCGAACTATCTGCCGGATCTGGGCAATCCGGAGTACCGCTCCTGGCTGGTGGAAGAGGTCGACCGTATTCTATGCGAAGGAAATATCGACATCTTCCGTCAGGATTTCAATATGGAACCGATCCTTTTCTGGACGCAGAACGACGAGGATGGGCGGCTGGGTATGCGGGAAAACCTTTACATTCAGGGCTATCTTGCCTTTTGGGATGAGCTGATCCGCCGCCATCCCCGGATGATGATCGATTCCTGTGCTTCCGGCGGACGGCGCAATGACCTCGAAACACTTCGGCGATCGCTGCCCTTCCACAAGACGGATTTTGATTACAGCTATGCCGCGCAGAAACAGGCGATGCATCAGGCTCTTTTTGCCATTTATCCCTATTTTGCGGCCGCGCCTGTAAACGTTGCTTCCATGCCGAAGTGCCAGCCTGACCGGTATACCATCGAAAGCTGCTTTGTTCCGTTTCTCCTTGAATGCTGGAATGTTGATGATCCACATTTTGATATGGAAAAAGTGCAGGCCTATACAGCTCCTTGGTATCGCATGAACGCGCTTTTTACAGCGGACTACTATCCACTGACCCCCTGGAACAGGGAGGATAACGAATGGATCGGCTGGGAATTTTTTGACGCAGAAAAAGGGGAGGGGTTTGTTCAGGTTTTTCGCCGGGAAAACGCCCCGGATGAGGTGCTGACTGTCCGCCTGCTGGGTCTGGAACCGCAAAAACGGTATCGCATAGAAACCTGGGGAGCAGACATTCAAATTATGGATGGCAGCCGTCTTTTGGAGGAGGGTTTACAAATCCGTACGCCGCCTCGTTCAAGCTGCATCCTTTTCCTGTCTGAGGATGTGTAAAGAAAACGCCCCGCAAACTGCGGGGCGTTTTCTTTTGCTTTTGACCGGGGTTTTCGGAAGGCGTTATACAATGGACAAATAAAAAATCGTAAAAAGCAGGGAAAGAGGGCTTGACATTTGGCGGCGGAGCATATATAATTGTTACGCTGTCCAAACAGATCAGCATGTGCGCTCGTAGCTCAGTCGGATAGAGTGTTTGGCTACGAACCAAAAGGTCGGGGGTTCGAATCCCTCCGGGCGCGCCAAGAAAAGACCATACGCGAAAGCGTGTGGTCTTTTCTTTTTTCATCTCCATTCCCGTCAGGGGCGTCCGCAGGCTCACAATCCTTCCGGACGAGTCGGGAAAAAGCACAATATGCTGAGGCCGAACGCTTGTATTCGCATATGACATATTGCACTTTGGACAAAGAGGAGCTGCCGTATGCATCAGCATGCGGCAGTTTTGCGTTTGCGTCCAGATGAATCGGAACGCGAAGAGAACAAGTGGCGGGAAATACAGTCCTGTATCCGGAAAGGGCGCAGCAGGCCGTTTTACCGGTCCGGGACGAGGCTTTAATGATTTTCTAATAAAGGGCATTTATATACAGATGGTACACAGAGAAAAGATTGAGCACACGCCGCGTATCGGTCGCCGGATAACGTACCCGGACGCCCCCGGAATGGTTGACGAAAAAGCTGGACAATCGGCATTGAATTTTTTGAAGCGGCACCTATAATGATATCGCTGTGGAAAAAGTGTGGGGACAAATGTCTGTGTTGCAAGCACGCTCAGCGGATAGGCGCAACGGTGCAGCCTGGGACGTGAGCGACAGTGGGCGGCAATGTTCACTGGGGCTGGTTTTGGGTGCAGCGACGGAAGGAGAATAAGTAATGCTGAAATCCCTGCTGATGAAAAAAGAAAGAACGGGTTTTCCGCTGATTGCCGCCTTTGGCGACAGGGTGACCCAGGGGTGCTTCGAACTCGGCACGGCCGGTCAGCAGCCGGCGAATGATTATCATGCGGTATATCATGAACAGCTGCGCCGCTGGCTGAACCATCTGTTTCCGGACCGTCCGGTTAATATCCTCAATGAGGTGTTGGCGGGAATGGTGTATGGCAGGGCGCCGAGCGGCTGCAGGCCGATGTGCTGGATTACCATCCGGAGCTTGTGATCGGCTGCTTTGGCCTCAATGATGCGCCCAACGGCGAAGAATATCTAAAAACCTACCGCGCTGGGGTGTCTTCCATCCTTTCACGGATTCAGCGGGCTGGTGCGGTGCCGGTGTTCATGACGCCGAACATGCTCAACACGCGGGTGATTGCCGAGGATATCCCGCCCGAGTACCGGGGACTTGCTGAGAAAACCGCCCGGATACAAAACGACGGAATCATGGACGCCTATATGGATGCGGCGCGGGAGGAATGCACCCGACTCGGGGTTACGGTCTGCGATGCTTATGCGCGCTGGAAAAAGCTGCAGCAGGCGGGGGTGGATACCACTACGCTGCTCAGCAACCGCATCAACCATCCTGATCGGCAGATGCATGCGCTTTTTGCCGACTGTCTGCTGGAGGGGCGGCTGTACGCCGATTAAGGGACGACGCGGATGTTGTCAAAAAACACCCGTATATTCGGCGGTACGCTGAGCATGACGCCAAAGGAGCAAAAGCGCTTATAATCGGGTTTTCCGCATATATGGCCCCATTGCGAGTCCCCGAAAGGAAGGCGGATTTTATTCCAGCCTTCCTTTTTTATTTGCTCGTGCCAGCCGATCCAATACTGAAAATCGGTGTCCCAGTCGGGAGAGGAACCAAAACGTATCCAATCCTTGGAATGTATGCACCAGTCGGTGATGTCGCATTGATCCTCCACAAAGACGTCGAAGCACAGCGCACCGCGCTTGCCGTTTTCGGTCAGCAAGCTGATGTCCAGCGTGCGCGGCAGCGGCGGCGTTTCGATATACCCGGCGCGAAGCAGCCAACCTTCAATGCATTGGTTCTGTTCATTCAGATAGGGATGTGCCATCAGCGCCCGTGCACTTCCGCAAGTGCGTTCATCGGTAGGCTGTGCCGGCCACACATATTCGCCGGCGTCGTCATCAAGCACCGGGACATGCGGAATTCGGCCGGAGAACACTTCGCGGGGGGACAGGCCATATTTGCTTTTGAATGCCTTGGAAAAGGCAAACAGATCATCATATCCCACCGCCCTCCCGACCGAGGCAATCGACTCCCGTTCGGTCTGGATCATGTCATACGCAAGCTGCATTTTACGGTTCATCATATATTCCTTCGGTGACTGATGCGTTACCTCCTCAAACGCCTTGTACAGATAGGCGCGGGTGATGCCCAGTTCATCCGCTATGGCGGATACACGGATCTGCCGATTGATATTCCGATCGATATGTTCCATCGCACGGGAAACATAAAGATCCTTGCTCAGCGGCTGCCGGCTGGACATATGGGCGAAAAAGCGATAGAGAAAAGACAGGGCAAAAAAATCAGCGCCGCCGGGTGATTTTTCCGCCTGAGCAAAATAGCGGATCAGCTCTTCGGTGTAGGGATAATCGAAAGTCATCCCACTGCCGTTCAGATCCAGAAGACCGATGAACTGGTCAGCCCGTACGCCGGTAAATCCGATGCAGGCGTACTGAAACGGCTCATTGGAAATGGTGCAGAAAGAGCAGGAGTCGCCCGGTGAAAACAGTACACCCTGACCTTTTTTGACGGTGCACGACGTTTCATTGCGGGAAAAGTTCCCCTGGCCGCGCAGCAGCAGACACAGCAGATAGTAATCATGGGTTGAGGAGGTGTAGGGGTTATCCGGTACGCACTCCTTGACACACAAATATACCGGATTTACATCGGTAAAATACAGGCTTCCCAATGGCAATACCATATCCATATCCGACGCTCCTTTATCTGATCACGGTTGTTTAGTTGACATTATAACATATTTAGCAGACATTTGGCTATGTACAGACAAAAAAGAAGAAGATATAATCAAATTACACAATTGTTTTATCCATACGTTCGATACATGAGATAAAATAGATATATACGGCCTTGTACAGGCTTTTTGGAAGAGGGAAATTGCGAAGTTTAACCGTTTGCTATGCCGGACATGATCAATGGAATGGATGGTGTGATGCACAATAGAAGTTGACAAAATGCGGCGCATTGTTGTCGGTGGCATTTCCATGCGGGTTTGTATGAAAAAGTTCACAAGCACATACAGGATTTTAAAAAGCTTATATTAAGGGGGGCAAAAAATTGAAAGCCAAACAAAAGCTCTTGGCGACTATATCCAGTCTGTTGCTGCCGGTCTTTCTGACATCTTCCGTTTTCGTTCCATTATCTGCCTCGGCGGACAGCGCGCTCCTGAGCACAGACAAGACGGCCTATACCGAGGGCGAAGCCATTATGATAACAGCTGCCGGAACAGGCAGTGACTGGGTAGGCATATATAAAAAAGGCGAGAACCCCGGCGCGGAGGCGCAGTCCATCCGATGGTACTACGTGGCCCAGGACGGCAACACGTCAGGAAAGGCCAAAAACATTTTTGAATCCGAAAATACCCTCCGTCCGGATTTGGCGGCTTTGCCCGCCGGGGAATACACCATTTTTTTGTGTGAAAACGACGGGTACAAGGTGTTGGCGCAGACGGATATTGCCATTAAGGAAAAAAGTGATGTGGCGCCGGCCTCCGTCGTCTATGAGCAGAATGAGCGCTTTACCGGTTCGGCGGACGGCAAGTTGATCATCACGGCCGAAAAGGACGCGGTTCCTGATTCCTATGCGGTTTTCTGGGGAAATGCGCAGGGAAAGCTGGCGGACTACACCTCATTTCCGCTGATTAAGGCCACCGGAGAGGTTACTACGTATACGATGGTTGCCAACACCCTGATCCCCAAAGGCGCCGATCGGATTTTGGTGTACGCTGCGAGAGGTAAGCGGCTCTCCAAAACCTGTGCCACCGCTATGCTGCCGAAAGGCTGCAACGATTATGATTTCGGCAAACCCCTATACGAGTTTCAGGTGCTCAGCGACATCCACCTGTGCGACGCCTCTGCCCCGGAGTCTTTCCGTAACGGGAATTTTGCCAGCGCTCTCAAACAGATTAAGCAGTTGTCTCCGAACACAAAAGGCATCATGATCAATGGAGATATTACGGATTCAGGTACGGCGACACAATACGAAATCTATCAGGATCTGGTCAAAAAGGCTGGCTTTGATTTATCTGATGTGCGCTGCGCCATCGGCAATCATGACTTTTTTGGGCCGGGCAATGACAAGCTGAAGCTGGAAACTTTCCTGAAATATACGAATCCGGATTCTGATACGGTCTATTTTGACGAGTGGATAGGCGGTGCCCATTTTATTTTCCTGGGCAGTGAAAAGGAGGGAAACAAGCTGCATGCCTATCTGTCGGACAATCAACTGAACTGGTTCAGGGAAAAGCTGGCGGAAAAGCGGGAGAAAAATCGCCCGATTTATGTATTCCTGCATCAGGGCCTAGTTAATACCGTGGCGGGCACCTGCGAGTATCAGGGATGGCACGGCATTGCGCAGGCAGAGAAATTTGCCGCGATCCTTAAGGACTATCCTGAGGTGATCCTGTTTAGCGGCCACAGCCATTGGCAAATGGAGTCCGCAGCCAATATGAAGGAGCGGGACGATAAGCTGCCGACGATTTTTAATACAGCCTCTGTGGCCTACCTGTGGAGCGACGCACAGGCCTGCATTGAGGGCGCACAGGGGTACTATGTTAAGGTGTACGAGGATAAGGTTCTGGTTCTTGGCCGAGATTTTGGTAAGGAGCAGTGGCTGGCTTCGGCGCAGTATCTGGTACAATATGGCTCCGAGCCCCCTGTGGAGCCGGAAAAACCGGGATCCTCTTCGGACGTCTCTTCTCCCACTACCGGCGCTTCCGGCGTCCTTCCCCTGTTTGTCGCAGCGGCGGCCATGTTTTTTGGAATGGGAATTTATATCCTGTGCAAAACGAAAAAGGCGTCTGTAAAGCCTGAATAGACCAAATTTGCGGGGGTGTTATCGCCGCCCTGCTTCCGACCGGGCAGGGCGGCTTTCCTGGGGTTCAGAGTTGTAAAAAAGCGCCTTTCCGGCGGACGCGTTTTTGCCGCTGTCTTGCTGGGGCGGGCTATACACCGATCGGGGGGCGCGGATGCTGTCAAAAAGCCCTTGTATATTTGGCAGTACATTGCGCATGACGCCAAAGACGCAAAAAGTGCCTGCCATCAGGATTCCCCCATATATAGTCCCGTTGAGTTCCTCCGGGAGAAAGACGTTTTTTATTCCAGCTTTCTTTTTATTTGCGCCTGCCCGCCGATCCGGCGCTGAAAATCATTGCTTTGGTCGGGAACAGTTGACATTATAACATATTTAGCAGACATTTGGCTATGTACAGACAAAAAAGAAGAAGATATAATCAAATTACACAATTATATTGACCGCATTCTCTGGACATAGGGCAAAACGGAGGTACACGGTTTTGCAAAGGCTTTTAAAGAGATGAAAATTATAGGAGTTAACCATTTGCCGTGTCGAATTTGGCCGATGAGATGAGCCGTATAATGCACAACAGAGGTTGACAAAATGTGGCATTCCTGTTTTTAACATGAAGAGAAGCATATCCGCTGCGGTGCCAATATGCAGTTTACCACTATAATAACAGATGGAGGATGACCTTATGCGCAAAAGTTATGGAGTCCGTGCCACTTCGTTTCTGCTTGCCGTGGTGTGTTTTTCGGTCATGCTGCTGGGCAATCTGATTCTGGCAGAGGCGAACCCTGAGACGGGGGAAAAATTGGTGAGTTTTGCCAAGCTGGACGGCAGTGAGTGGCCGATTGTGCATCCCGGACTGCAAAACAATGGGGATTATCACGCCACCCATCTGGATCGGGAGCTGAACCCCAGCCGGACCGAAACCGGTGATGTGCGCTGCGGGGTGAATGTGGAACGCCTGGCGGCTAACTTGCCGGCAGTGGATCTGTCCGGCTGCAATGTGCTGGCCTTCAACCTGTGGGTGGAGGATAACGGGGCTTGGGATGCATACAAAAATCAGATCAAGATGTCCTTGCTGACTCCAAACGGAGATAACACACAATGGATCCCGCAGAACGTGGTGAACGCGGCGCTGCAGAAGGTGGTGCCGGGGGAGGTCAATCGGATTGTGCTGCCGATCGACAGTGTTTCGGCCGAGCAGCGGAAGAGTGCCGGCGGCTTTAAGTTGGAGCTGCTGGAGTTTTCTGCCGATAAAAACCTGCATATCCGGATTGACGACATGTGGGGCGAATATCAGATTCAGATCGCTAAGCTGGACGGCAGCGAATGGCCGGTAGTGCATCCGGGACTGAGCACCGATGGTGATTACCACGCGACCCATTTTGACCGGCAGATCAATTTTACCGAAAACGGTGATGTGAAAAGCAGTGCAGATGTCAAGCGGACGACGGTACAGTCGCCCGGGACGCTGGCACCAGTGGATCTGCGTGAATGCAATGTGCTAACCTTCGATTTCTGGGTGGAGGATAACGGCGCCTGGGAGGCCTACCGGGATAAGCTGGCGCTGTCCCTGCTGTGCCCGGATTCCGGCGAGGGGGAGATTCTTACCTTTGCGCAGGAAACGGTAAACGCCGCTCTTGCCGATGCGGTGCCGGGAAAAACCGTCCGCATTACGGTTCCGCTCGACGGCGTGGCAGCTGACTGGCTGGCGAAGGTCGGCGGCATCCGCTTGGCGGTGACCGAAAAGGCCTCGGTGCTGAATCTGCATGTCAAAATTGCGGATATCCGCGGGCAGTATCAGAAGCGCGTTGTCCGCTATCAAGAGTTTGCCAAGCTGGATGGCAGCGAGTGGCCGATTGTGCATCCGGGGCTGCAAAACAATGGGGACTATCACGCCACCCATCTGGATAGGGAGCTGAACCCCAGCCGGGCCGAAACCGGTGACGTGCGCTACCGGGTGAATGTGGAACGTCTGGCGGCTGGTCTGCCGGCGGTGGACCTGTCCGGCTGCAATGTGCTGGCCTTCAACCTGTGGGTGGAGGATAACGGCGCCTGGAATGCATACAAAAATCAAATCACAATGTACCTGATGACGCCGAACGGGGACAACGCGCAGCAAATTCCGCAGGACGTCGTGAATGCGGCGTTGGCGAATGTGGTACCGGGTGAAGTCAATCGGATTGTACTGCCGATCGACAGTGTTTCGGCCGAGCAGCGGCAGAATGCCGGCGGCTTTAAGTTAGAACTGCTGGAGTTTTCCACCGATAAAAACCTGCATATCCGGATCGATGATATGCGTGGAGAATATCAGGTGGAAATAGCGAAGCTGGATGGCAGTGAATTCCCGATTGTGCATCCGGGAGTGGCGAACGATGCGGATTATCATGCTACCCATCTGGACCGGGTGCTCAATCCCAGCCGTACGGAAACCGGCGATGTGCTTTACCGCGCGGCGGTGCAGCGCACCGAGGCTGGTCTGCCGGCGGTGGATCTGTCCGGCTGCAATGCGCTGACATTTGATCTGTGGGTAGAAGACAATGACGCGTGGAAGATCTACCAGAACAAAATCAAGCTGTATCTTCTGTGTCCGGATTTTACGGAACCACAGCAGATTCCGCAGGATGTGGTGAACGCCGCGCTGGCTGAGGTTGTGCCCGGCAGCGTCAATCGTATCGAAATCCCGATAAGCAGTATTCCCTCGAGCAAGAGAGAGCAGACTGGCGGCATTTATCTGGAACTGCTGGAATTTTCCGCTGATAAAAATCTGCATATCCGTATCGAGGACGTGCGCGGTGCGTTCCGGCCCGTACAGGTCGGCGGTACCATGTTCGCCAAGCTGGACGGCAGCGAATGGCCGATTGTACATCCGGGATTGAGCACCGACGGCGATTACCATGCGACCCATTTTGATCGTTATCTGAATCCGAATGAGAACGGCGACGTCAGGTCTGAGGTTGTTGTATCCCGTGGGGCGGCCGGACTGGCGGCCGTGGATTTTTCCGGGGAAAACGTGCTTGCTTTCACCCTATGGGCTGAGGACAACGGCGCCTGGGCGGATTACAAAGAGCATATCACAATTGAGCTGAACACCGACGCGGGAAAGATTCTTATTCCTCAGGAGGATATCCATGCGGCGCTGGCTGAAGTCGTGCCGGGAGAAAAAAGCCGCGTGGCGATCCGCCTTGCCGGTCTGTACAAGGAGCAGCTCGCCGGCGTGCGGGAAATCAGCTTCAAGGTGGATCAGGCGGTGAGCGACAAAAATCTGCATCTTCGGGTGTTCTCGATTGCGGGCGAAAACGATTCTGCGTATCCGGAGGTCCCGAGTGAGCCGCAGACAGGCCCGACGGTTATTGCCAAGCTGGACGGCAGCGAATTTCCGATTGTGCATCCGGGGATGAGCACCGACGGCAGTTATCATGCGACCCACTTTGACCGGCATCTCAATTCGGTGGAAAACGGTGATGTGAAGAGTCATGTTATTATCAGCCGTACGGCGGTGGAGTCGCCCGGACCGCTCGGCTCGGTGGATATTTCTGACCGAAATGTGTTGACATTCTCCCTGCTGGTGGAGGACAATGGGGCTTGGTCGGATTACAGGGAACATATTGCGATTCAGCTGATCAGCAGCAGCGGCACTGCTGTGACCATCCCGCAGACAGACATCAATGCGGCGCTGGCGGGTGTGGTGCCGGGAACGGAAAGCAAGGTGGTGATCTCGCTTGCCGGTCTGTATAAAACACAGCTGACCGACATTGCGGAGATGAAGTTTGATGTGTCCGGCGCGGCCAGTGGGCAAAATCTGCATCTGAATGTCAAACAGATACAGGGGGAAACCGATCCGGATTATCCCGCTGTGCCGGATGATCCCACGCCTCCTGAACCCGGGGGGACGATTATTGCCAAGCTGGACGGCAGCGAATGGCCGATTGTCCATCCGGGACTCAGCAGCGACGGCGACTATCACGCTACCCATCTCGACCGGTTCCTGAATGCTGTAGAGAACGGCGACGTAAGGAGCTACGTCACCATCAATCGGGCGGCGGTGGAGTCACCCGGACCGCTCAGTCCGGCAAATATCTCCGACCGCAATGTGCTGACCTTCTACCTGACGGTGGAGGACAACGGGGCATGGGCGGATTACAGGGAACATATTGCGATTCAGCTGGTCAGCAGCAACGGCACTGCCGTGACCATCCCGCAGGCGGACGTCAATGCGGCGCTGGCGGGGGTGGTACCGGGAACGAAAAGCCGGGTGATCCTCCCGCTTGCCGGCCTGTACAAAGCACAGTTGGCGGACATTGCGGAGGTTAAGCTGGATGTATCCGGTGCAGCGAGCGATAAAGACCTGCATATTACAATGGCGCTCCTGCAGGGCGAAAGCCTGGCCGATTATCCTGCTGTGCCGGAACTCCCCCCGCTTCCCGATCCGGAAGGTACGGTGATTGCGGAGCTGGACGGCACCGAGTGGCCGATCGTGCATCCGGGACTGAACACCGAAGGCGATTATCATGCAACCCATTTTGACCGCCACCTGAATGCGGCGGAAAACGGCGATGTGAAGAGCTATGCTACCATCAGCCGAACGGCGGTGCAGTCGCCGGGAACGCTTGCCCCGCTGGACATTTCTGCCCACAATGTGCTGACCTTCTATCTGACGGTGGGTGACAACGGCGCGTGGACGGATTACCGGGATCATGTGGAGATCCGGCTCAACAACAACGGTACGACGGTGGCCATTCCGCGGGCGGATGTCAATGCGGCGCTGACGGATGTCGTGCCGGGGACAGAAATCAAAATCACCATTCCGCTTAAGGGGCTGTACAAGGAACAGCTCAATGCCATTGCGGAGATTTGGATCGGGGTGACCGATGCTTCCAGCGAGAAGAATCTGCACCTGAAAATACGGCGAGTTCAGGCGGAAACCGACGAAAACTATCCGGTTGTGCCGGAACAGCCGGGAGAACCGACGGCGCCCGATCTGGTGGAATTCGCCAAGCTGGACGGCAGCGAATATCCGATCGTTCATCCCGGTCTTGTCGGAGAATTCAACGATCCTTCCTATGAAATGACTCATTTTGACCGCCGGCTGAATTTCACCGAGAACGGCGATGTCAGAAATACGGCGCTCGTCTCCCGCAAGGCCGCCGGGCTGCCCGCTGTGGATATGAGCGGGTGCAACGTATTGACGTTCTATCTTCTGGTGGAGGACAACGGCGCGTGGGCGGATTACAAGGACGCGCTGGGTATGAGCCTGATCGACGACAAGGATGTCAGCTATCCGCTGTCGCAGGCGGACATCGCTGATGCGCTCGCCGATGTAGTTCCCGGTGTGGAAACCAAAATCACCATAAGCCTCTCCGAGCTGTATGTCAGCCAGCTTGCCTCTGTGGCACAGTGGCGGCTGACGCTCGGCAAGGGCGCTTCGGACAAAAATTTGCATCTGACTATCCGTATGATGCAGGGCGAATACAACAGCGGTTATCCGGAGCTGGAGGAGTCTCTCCCGCCGCGGGACCCGTATGTGATTGTGGATGAAGAACATAATGAGAACGCCTGGCCGGCGTCGGTCAGCAATGCGACAGTCAAGTTCGGACGCAAGTCCTATGCTGCCTCCACACTGGTGGTGGACGGCGGCTTCAATGAGGGCTGGCTTATTCGCATGGGCTACTGGGGAAATCCGCTGACCAGCCCTCTCAACATCAGTACCCTTACCGCGGACGGAACCACCGGTGCGGTGCGCTTCTGGCTGTATGCCGAGAATGCAGAAGCGGTGCGTTATGCCGCCGGGCACAACGCGTCCTCTTTTGTGCGCATCGGCAGCAGCGACAACCTCGATACCGACAGCATCAACTGGACCGGTTGGGCTACACAGATTCAGAAAGACGGCTGGAATGAAATTGTGCTGCCTTTCGCCTACGGTTCCAAGAGCGGCAATCCTGATTTTGCCAACATCACCTCATTTACCATCAAATTCTGTGAAGGACAGGATCTGCCGGTTACCAGCGTCTATCTGGACAACATCCGGGTAAGCAGCGACAGCACCTTTGCCTATGAAGTCGATGACCGGCCCACCATTTCCGGGGCTAAGATGTTCCAGCCGTTTGAAGAGATGTGGGGAGTGAAGGAGCAATCACCTTTTATCGCCTTTGGGCTGGACACCACGCAGAAGACGCAGGGCGATTCCTCCCTCAAGTTCGCATTCAACAACGGCTCGTACAATTTCCTCTATCGGCCGATTGAGTCGGTGGATGCCTCCGGCTATAACTGTCTGGAATTTGATCTGTATCTGCCGAAGCTGGACTACTATGACTTCTGCGAAAACTCCCTGGAGCTGACCAGCAGCGGGACGTGGGATCAGCAGGAAATGGCCTGGTCGTTCAGCGATCTGAAGCTGGAGCAAGGCTGGAACCACATCGCCCTGTCCTTTAACCGCAGCCAGAGGACTCTGGACTGGAAAGGCGAACCGGATATCGATCTGACCAATATCAATTTCATGCGGATTTATTCCACGGAAGCATCGGTATATGTGGGTACGGAGCTCACCTTTTATATCGACAACATGTGCTTCACCAAGAACGGGCTGCCTGCCGAAACCAAAGAGATTACGATCGAAAACGGCACCGGGTTCGATGTTTCGCTCACGGCTAAACCTGGCATCATTCCGGATTACGGAACGCTGCGGGTTACCAGCCCCGCGCTGGGCGCCCTGCCGGAAAATGTACGCGCTCTGTTTGCCGATGACAGCGGCCTCGTGATTCTGGATATTGATTTCCTCAAGGATTCCATCGCCTATTCGTTTTCTGATGTGGTTACGGTCCATCTGAAAAAGAACGACAAGATTCAGCTGGGCGAAGAATTTTATCTTTACCGTCTGGATGTCAACGGCGCACTGCGGCGGGTCAGCTTTACGCAGAGCAACGCCAAGGGCGAAATCATCTGGGAGGAGCCAAACTGGCTGGCGACCTATATTCTTTCTAAAAACAAGCTGCCGGACGAGGTGCTGACGCCTGGAGATGAGGAGACCCCGACCGACAAAACCCCGGCGGAAAATCGGTTGCCGCTGATCCTCGGTCTGTCCGCAGCCGGACTAGTGGTGCTCGCCGGCGGCGTGACCGCAACGGTTTTGCTGCTGCGGCGCAGGAACAGAAAAAATAAGAGTGCCGAATGAACATAGTTTATCGGAGGTGCAGTTATGAAAACGCTTTTGACCCGTATGGCTATTGGCGCGTTATCGGCGTCGATGCTGCTGATGATGGCATCGTGCGGCGACAGCAGCGGCAGTACGCCGGCTTCCCACTCGGCTGGTTCTTCGAAGGTGGACAACAGCAACGCTGAGGTATTCACCATCGCCCGCACCAGTTACCACGAGGATCTCGATCCGTGGAACATGGATGGGGAATACGGTGAGGCGATCCGCCAGCTGTTTGCCGAAATCGAAGGCGAATATAATATTAAAATCAAGGTGGATTATTATTCGCCCACCGAATTCCAGGGCATCGCCCAGGCAGCGATTACCAACGGTGATACGGCGTTTGCCGACATTATGATCATGAACCTGTTTTCCTTTGGCCCGATGTATGCGCAGGGGCTGCTGATGGAAACCGGCGAATTGACCGGGCTGGATATCACCAGCGACGTGTGGAGTAAGCCGATAGTGGATCTCGCCACCTTCAAAAACGGCAACTATGGGCTTGGCAGCGCCGGGTTCTCCCGTACCGAAGGCACAGCGATGTATTACAACAAAACCCTGCTCAACAGCCTGGGACTGGAGGATCCGGTCCAGCTGGTCCGTGACGGCAAGTGGACATGGGATAAGCTGCGCGAGCTTTCTCTTCAGGCGGCAAAGGACCTCAACAACGACGGACAGTTCACCGAAGCCGACCGCTTCGGCTGCACCAGCATCAGCTATGACGGCTTGGTGCCCATGTTCCTAACCAGCGGGATCAAAGCGATTATCAAAGACGAGGACGGCCGTCTGGTTTACAACATGATGGCCGATGAGGCATCCGCCGCGCTGCAGAAATTCAAGAATACCTTTACGGTAAACGACGGCATGTTCTATGGCGCGGATCTGGATGCCATGACCCAGCAGCACCAGTTTCTTTCCGGTCAGTGCCTGTTTATGCTCGGAAGCTGGACCGACGATGAGGAGCCGGCCGAGGGGATCGAAATCGAGGCGCTGCCGCTGCCCAAATATACCGCAGAGTCCTCTTACCTCGCTCCGTGCTATCACAACAATTACATTATTACCGTGCCGAAGACAGCCGAACGCAAGGAGCTTATCGGCAAAGTCCTTCAGCTTATCGGCGAGAAGACCAAGGATTTCAATACCTATTCCATCCGCGATGCTTCCGTCAACTATGTGGATCGTGACACGTATACGGAGATGTTTGAGGACTATGTTGCTCCCGGCTTCTCGGCTGACCTTTTCACCATTATGATCAATGCCGGCGAACCGATTGCACTGGGCACCATGCGCGCCATCGGTATGCCGATCATAACCGAGCAGCCAGCATCAGACTTCATTCAGAGTAATGCTGCGGCGATTCAGAGTTTGCTGGACGATATGTTCAACAGTTAAGCGTTTCCCGTCTTGAAGGCTGAGCAGGACCGAACCAGATCCGCCTGTGAAACCGGGATTGGTTCCGTTCCGTGTATCCTTACGCACAGAAATCAGGTGCTGATCTGCGGGGCCGGCTGTTCTTTTACGGAGCGGCCGGTTTCCGATGAATGGGAAAGGATGGATCGGATTTTATGAAAATTACCCGTTCCTTATGGGCAATACCGGCAGCACTGGCGCTGCTTATCGGCAGTCTGCTGACGGGGTGTGGACCAGGCGAAACGTCCTCCTCCGCCGGCACACCCGGTACGCCCGCTGCTGAAAATCCGCAGGTGGTTTTTGGCCAGCAGATGGTGCAGTCGGGGATGAGCTATTCCCTGGAGGGCGCTGAGGAGCTGAAAACAGGAAAAATCCTTGGTAAGGAATACGTTAAGCTGGAGGATGCCGAAGTTACCCTCCGGTTTACCCTGGACGAAGCCAATGCCGAGCGCTTTGCCGGAAAACCGCTGTTTGTAATGCTGGAGTACTACGAGTCCAATGCCAAGGGCTACACCTTCGGCTATTTTAATGAGCAGGGCCAGCACAGCGAGGATTACGCCATGCAGGGCACCTCCGCATGGGGCGGTAAGGCGATTCGTATTCCGGCTTTTCAGAGCGGCGGAGATGCCGGTTATGATTTTTCAGTCCGGCTCGGGTCGGCCACGCAGATGTGGATCCGCTCCATCTGCGTCAAGGAAGATACCACCGCTCCCGGGGAGTATCCGCTGATGCTGGATACCGCCTATGCCTCCTCCGACGGCCGGGTGATTCAGGGAAATGTGAAGGATTACGGTGCGCTGGGCAACGGCGTGGATGACGACAGCATTGCTTTCCAGACAGCGCTCAGCGAAATGGCCGAAACCGGCGGTGCACTGTATGTGCCGGCCGGCACATACGTACTCACGCAGGAACTGGCCATACCCGACGGGGTGACGCTGCTGGGCGATTTCAATGCCCCTTCCGAAGAGTCACCCAAGGCGGAAGGCACTGTGCTCGCGCTGGATCCGGTGACCGCGGATATGGGCAATGAAAAGGTCTTCTTCACCATGCGCATGGGCAGCTGTATGGATGGCCTGACGCTATGGTATCCCAAGCAGACCCTTGAAACCGGCGAAGCGATCAAATACCCCTATACCATCGGGATTGCCGATCCTATCGGTACGGCCGTCCAGAACCTTTATCTGGTCAATGTTTACGGGGGCATTACCCATGAAAGCAAGGATACCCCCCATTATCAGCAGACGGTGAAAAATATATACGGCACACCGCTGCATACCGGCTATTATGCCGGAAGCGCATCCGACTCCGATCGACAGGAAAATATTCAGTTCAGCCCGGCATTCTGGCTGGGCAGCGGGCTTCCCGGTGTGCCGGCGGAGACGGTGCTGCGCAGCTGGCTGTTGACCTATGCTACCGGATTCAGCCTGGGCGATATTGATTTTCATTTTGTCAGCGATCTGACCGTGCGCGGCTACAAAATCGGGCTGCATGTCCGTCGTCTGTATGGGCGCGTTTACAATTTCGAGATCACCGGCTGCAACACCTGTATGTATATTGAAGACGCCGTGATGTACGGCGGCCAGCTGACCAATGGTGTTCTCCGGGCCGACGGCGGCGAGAATCCCGTTGCGCTGCTGGTCGGGGAAACGGTGGCCGAGGGCTTTACTGCAAACAACCTCACGATAGAAAGTACCGGTGATTATGCGGTTAACTATCTGGGTGGCGGGTCGATGGCTCTGCAGGACTCCGCCATCACGGTGACCGGCAGCGGCGCAAAGGCCGGCCTGCACAGTACGGGCGGACAGCTGGCCGTAATCAATACTGTCTTCAGTGGCGGGGCTAAAAACGCTGTTTTTGAGGACAGTGTGGAGAAATCCTCGCTGGTCAACTGTTCTGCCGCGTCTGGCGAGCTGACCTGGGAGGCGCCCGACACGGTTTCGGTGATTCAGGACCCGGATAATATCACGCAGGGCATCGACGACGACGCGATTGCGCAGGCAGATGCGGCGCGCGCCTTTCAGGACAAGGGGCCGGCCAAGGATCAGCTGTTCGCTGCCGCGGATTACGGCATCGCTGCTCCGGATCGGAACGTCGACATCAGCGCCGCCCTGCAGGCGGCAATCGACGCTGCTGCTGCGGCCGGCGGCGGGGTTGTGTATGTGCCCAAGGGGGCCTACCGTCTGGAGCAGCCGATCGTGGTCAAATCCGGTGTGGAGCTGCAGGGCTCCACCGATTATATGCACTATGTCCGTATCGATACGACAGTATTCCTGACCGATTACGGCAAAGCGCAGGAAGACGCACAGCCGCTGATCACGCTGGAGGAAAATGCCGGCATACGCGGTTTTAACATCGTATACGACAAGGTTACGCAGGAAACCATCCAGCCTTATGCCACCACAATTCAGGGACAGGGCGCCGATGCTTACATCGTCAATGTCACGGCAGTGGGCGGCTGGTATATCGCCGATTTCAATTCTCACCGCTGTGACCGCCATTATATTGAGGGGCTGAACTTCTTCACCTTCAAAACCGGTATCGCCGTTGGGGGCGGCAGTGAAAACGGTGTGGTGATCAACGGCCACGCCAATCCCGGTGCTCTGTGGGACAGCGGCTATACCGACTACAAGTGGGATTCGTCGTGGGAAGGTCCGCTGATGACCTATCTGCATGAAAATGTGGTGGGCTTTTACGTCGGGGAGACTAAAAATCAGGTCAATTTTATGACCTTCATTTTCGGTTCCAAAAATGGTATCCGCATCGATGACGGCGCGGATGTGACGGTGATCGGTCACGGTACCGATTTTTCCGCCACCGGCATCCATCTTACCGGAAACGCCAATGCGGTAATCTTTGATCCGCAGCTGATCGGCACCTATTCGTCTGAAAAGTACCAGTCCACGGCGATTGTGGCTGACCGGAACTTCACCGGCACCGCCGCGATCTTCAATACCTGTGCCTGGAATATCCAGGACACGGCCATCCGTATTGAGGGCGGTCGGGTATTTATCAATGGCGGAACGGTGCTGCATGGCGGCCAGGCGGCCGTTTACGCCGACGGAGGGGCGGTTACGGTGACGGGTCTGATTGTGCAGAACCGTTCGCTGGCCGATATCCTCGCCAACCCGGGCGTGGAGTCGATATGCGCATTCGGCAATCTTCCCAGCAAAAATCCGAAATACACGGTAGCGGACGGCGTGGCGAAATCCGGTTCGGATTTGGCGTAAGCAAACACCCGGCCGGAGAAAGTGGGTTATCGTATATGTCAAATCAGCTGCGGATTGTTGTATCCGCGTATTCCAATGCCAATGGGGCGGCCGCGGAAGCGGAAATCCATGATTTCGGCGCAGTTGGGGACGGCCGGACCGACGACACCGCCGCATTTAAAAAAGCATTTGCCTATATGGATGGCTGCGGCGGCACCCTGTATATTCCGGAGGGGATCTACTGCCTGCATGAAGAGCTGACCGTTCCGGAGGGCGTGACGCTGCTGGGGGATTTCCGGCAGCCCACGCCCGAGGATCCCCGGGCGGGCGGCACCATCCTTGCGCTGTATACCCGCTCCTGCAGCGAGGGCAACACCACACCCTTCTTTACCCTCATGGGTGCTGCTTCGCTCAACGGACTGACCCTCTGGTATCCGGAGCAGGCATTCACCAGCGGCCAGCCGACGGCATACCCCTACACTGTGCAGACGACCTTTTTTCCGGCGGCGCTGGAAAACCTTTATCTGGTCAATGCCTATGACGGTATCAATCAGGAGGTGCCGGGGGACTACACCATCCAGCAGATGGTACGCGGCATTTACGGTACACCGCTGCATAAGGGATTCTGGTTCAACCGTGCCCCCGACTCGTGCCGTCAGCATGGCTTCGATTTCCGTCCGGACTGGTGGCTTGGCTGCGGGCTGCCGGGCGTGCCGGAGGAGAAGGTGCTGCGCGGCTGGCTTCTGGAAAACGCCGTGGGTTTTGATCTGGGGGCGATTGACTGGCATTTCATTTCCGACATCACGATTCAGGGCTATTGCATTGGCATGAGGCTTAGCAGTGCCTTTGGACGGGTGTACAACCTCGATATCACCGGCTGCCGCACCTGTCTGGAGGTGGAGTCGGTGGTGCCTTACGGCGGCCAGCTCACTTGTGCTGTGCTCCGGGCCGACGGGGGCAGTGATCCCGTGGCGCTGCATATCCGCGGTGCCCGGGAGGAAAACGGCTTCTCCTGTCATGCGGTGACGCTGGAGAGCACGGGACGCTATGCCGTTGTTATGGAGGATAAGGCTTATCTGACCCTTCAGGATTCCTCCGTGAAGGCGGCGGCCGGCATACATAATAAAGAAGGGCGGTTCACGGCGTGCGGTACGGTGTTTGCCTGTACGGACCGCACGGCGGATTTCGGCCCGGCCGCCGGCCGCTGTCGGCTGACCAACTGTACCGACGGCGCAGGGCAGCCGCTTGTCCAGCCGGATAACGGGCGCATGGAGGCGGTTTTTGATCCGGAAAACGACAATGTGCGTCTCGACCGCGAGGCTCTGTGGCGCACGGATGCCGCCAGGCGGGTGAGAACCGGATTCCCGGTCACCCGCTGCCTGATTCCTGCCGCTGAGTATGGTGTGCTGCCGGACGGTTCCGATGTGGGGGCGGTGCTGCAGGCGGCTTTGGACGCTGCACGTGATGCGGGCGGCGGGGCGGTATACGTGCCCGCAGGAGTATACCGGCTGGAGTCACCGGTGACCGTGCCCAGCGGCGTCGAACTGCGCGGAGCTACCGGACACTATCACTATGTTATGGGCCGCTGCACCTATTTCCTGACCGATTACGGCCGCGGCGGGGATACACTGCCAGCCCTGTTTACGCTGGAGAGCGGCAGCGGCCTGCGCGGGATTTCCGTTTCTTACGACAAGGTGCGTCAGGAAACCATTCAGCCGTATGCCACTACCATACAGGGAAGGGGCAGTGATATATCGGTAATCGGCGTTTCGGTGGCGGCAGCCTGGTTTGTCGCTGACTTCAACACCTTCCGCTGTGACAATCATTATATCGATTCCCTCAATTTTGTGGCATTCCACATGGGTATCGCCGTCGGCGGCGGCAGCGAAAACGGCGTGGTGCTCAATGGTCATTCCAATCCCGGTGAGGTTTGGGATAATCCCTTTACCGAGCGGCAGAACTGGAGCCCGCTGTGGGATGGACCACTGATTACCCATCTGACCAGCCACGTGACCGGATTCTATGTTGGCGAAACCAAAAACGAAGTCTTATACATGACCTTTATTTTCGGGACAAAGCACGGCATTCATATTGACGATGGTGCGGATGTGACCGTGATCGGCCACGGCACCGATTTCTCCGCGCACGGCGTTTATCTGACCGGAAACAGCCGTTCCACCATTGTGGATGCAGAGCTGGTCGGCATTTACACCACCGGGGATGCGCAGTCCAATGGTGTGTTGGCGGATGCGGATTTTACCGGAGAGGCGGAGCTGTTTAATGTCTGCCCGTGGAATGTCCACGATGCGGCAGTACGGGTTAAAAACGGAACTGTCAGAGCCAACGGCGGTGTGTTTTTCCAGTCCGGAGACTATGCAGTGATGGTGGAAAAAGGCCATGCGGTTCTCAGCGGCGCGGTGCTCATGCGCTGCAATTGCGGACGTTTTTGGGCGTCCGGAGAGGAAAGCACTATATGCGCATTCGGCAACCTGTTTATTTCCCATTGCTGTCAGGCGGAAAAGGGCGCACGGGCAATCGGGAGCGATATAGCCGGCGGGCACGGATAAGCATAGCCGACGGGAACCGCAGTGCGGCACGGGGCCGCATCCGCTGTTCCGCGGCTGACAGAAATCTCAGGCAGGGGCGAAACGGCTTCGCCGGCCTCAGGAAAGGCGGTATTGTATTGGTCGGAACAATGCGCAGGACGCTGTGTATGCTGCTGGCGGTTTTGACGGCAGCAGCTCTTTTGGCGGTACAGGCGCCGTTCGGTGCGGCACAGAACGCGGCTGAAGAAGGCGCGGCAGCCTCCGGCACAGCGGAAAGCTGGTCTCTGCCTTCATACAGCGACTGGCTGGCACGGCAAGGCGATGCTGCCGAGGCGAAGGATACCATCCGGCTGACAGCGGAGGACTACCTTTCCTCCCAACCCGGAAATACGGCGAAGGCTGCCGATGGGCAGATCCTGCTGGGCGAGGGAACGGCGGCTTCCTTTACGGTGACATCCCCCAAAGGCGGGCTGTATGCTCTGCGCATCGGGTATGAGGCTGTTCCCGGCGAAAGTCAGTTCTCTTCCGTGCTGGAGCTGTCACTTGCCGTCAACGGTGAAACGCCCTACCGGGAGTGCTCACGCATGACGCTGTCCCGGGCATTCGGGCATACACAGCCGGCATTTGAACAGGATGAATTCGGCAACGATGTGCAGCCCGATGCACAGGAACTGACGATCCCGCAGGAGTACACCCTTTCTGACGGCTCCGGCTATCATCCGGAGGGACTGTACATTTTGCTCCAGCCCGGGGAAAACACACTCACTTTCACCGGCGTGCGCGGCGGTATCCGGCTCAGCTGGGCCGAGCTGGGTCCGCGGGCTGCGGTGATGAATTATGCGGACTACCGCGCCGCGCACGACGATGAGCCGCAGGAAAACGCACAGGCAGAACCGCTGTTTATTGAAGCGGAAAATGTATTGCGCAAATCCGACTGCACCATTTCCCCTTCGTCCGACCGCTCCTCAGCGAGCGTGACGCCTAACTCTGCAGAGGTTATGCGGCTCAACACCATCGGCGGCAGCAACTACAACACGGTGGGGCAGTGGGCGGTGTGGCAGGTGGACGTAAAGGAAAGCGGCTACTACAAAATCGCTCTCCATGCCAGGCAAGGCGCCAACGCCGGAGCGGTCTCCAGCCGGAAACTGCTGATCGACGGGAGACTGCCATTTGAGGAAGCGGCGGCACTGGTGTTTCCCTACAGCAGCAAATACGGCAATTACGTCCTGTCTGCAGACGGGCAGGAGCTGACCTTTTATCTGGAAGCCGGCCGCCATGAGATCGCTCTTGAGGTGGTACTCGGACCGATGGCTGCCTTCCTTGAAAAGGTATCCGCGGCGCTGACCGCACTCAATGACGACTATCTGCAGATCCTGTTTTATACCGGCTCCAAGCCGGATATTTACCGGGAATATGGTTTTGAAAAGCTGATCCCTGAGGTGCTCGAGGATTTCCGGCGTCAGGCGGATACGCTCGAGGGGGTTTCCGAAGGTATCCGCGCTTTGGCATACAGCCGCGGCGACAGCACCGCTACGCTTGACCGCATGGCGGACCTGCTCCGGCGCATGGCGGATGATACCGATGAAATCGCCCGCAATTTCACCTTGTTCAACGACAATTTGTCCGCACTGGGCACATGGCTCAATCAGTATGTGCAGCAGCCGCTGCAGATCGATTCCATCCGTCTGGTTCCCGAGGGGCAGCAGGCCGAACCGGTCAAAGACAGCTTCTGGGGCAATCTGGCCTTCAAATTCCGTATTTTCCTGCATTCCTTCCTGGACGATTACGCTTATGCCGGCGGGGAGGGGGAAAGCAAGGTGGTCAGCGTCTGGCTGGCTACAGGCCGTGACCAGAGCCGGGTGATCAGCCGGCTGAGCAGGATCGACGCCGCAAAAACCGGGGTAAGCGCCCGGGTCAGTCTGGTGGCTGCGGATGCGCTGCTGCCCAATGTGCTGGCCGGCTCGTCAATCGATGTATATGTCAATGCACAGGCTGCCGACCCGATCAATTACGCCATCCGCGGGGCAGTGGAGGATCTCACCCAGTTTGATGACTTCGAGGCGGTTTCCCAACGGTTCCATCCGGCTGCATTTACCCCGTTTTCCTATCAGGGGGCGGTTTATGCGCTGCCGGAAAGCTTCGATTTTCCGCTGATGTTTTACCGCAAGGATATTTTTGCGCAGCTCGGCCTTGCAGTACCCGAAACCTGGGACGATTTCTATGAGACGGTGGCTGTGCTGCAGAAAAATAACCTGACCGCCGGTGTGCTGTGGTCGGATATGTTCAATATCCTTTTGCATCAGAGCGGAGGAAGCTACTACAACGAGGATAAAACAGCCAGCGCACTGGACGACGGTTTTGCGCTGGAGGCCTTTGAGAATATCAGCCGCCTGTATACCGATTACGGTCTGCCGGTGGAGTTCTCTTTCCCCAACCGGTTCCGCAACGGCGATATGCCGCTGGGAATTCTCTCCTACACCATGTATAACCAGCTGTATCTGTTTGCGCCGGAGATCGATGGACTCTGGGCATTTACCGAGGTGCCGGGCACGATCAATGCGCAGGGGGAAATGGACAACGGTGTGATTGCCACCGGTACCGGCGCCATCCTTCTGCGTTCGGCGGCGGACAAGGACGCGGCGTGGGAGTTCCTCAAGTGGTGGACTTCCACCGAGACACAGACCGCGTACGGCATTGAGATGGAAAAGGTTATGGGGCCGGCGGGCCGCCAGTCGAGCGCCAATCTGGATGTGATCCGTGCTTATCCGTGGACTGCGCAGGAAAGCGAGGTCATCGAACGGCAGTGGGATACACTCAGGGCGATCCCGCAGATTCCCGGCAGTTACTATACGCAAAGGACTCTTGATTTTGCTTTCAACAGCGTGTATTCGCTGGGCGAGGATCCGGTCCGTGTGCTGGAGGAAAACGTCCGGCAGCTCAATGACGAGATCGACCGGAAAATGGCGGAGTTTTTCCCGCAGAGCCACCTTCCGAAAGGGAATGATGAATAAGTGAAGCGGATCAAGCGCAATACCTATCGAAAAAGTGAAGTGGTTGCAGGAGTGGTTTTGGCCACCCCCTTCTTCCTGCTGTTTTTCCTTTTCACCGTCGTTCCGGTACTTGGCTCGGTGGTCATCAGCCTGACCAGCTTTGATATGCTGCAGCTGCCGAAGTTCGTCGGAGTGGACAACTATATCCGGCTGTTCCTCAACGACGATGTTTTTCTCAAGGCCCTGAGCAACACCTTTATTTTTGCGGTGATCATCGGGCCGCTGGGCTACATTTTTTCGTTCCTGTTTGCCTGGCTGCTCAATGAGGTGAACAGAAAAGTGCGAACGGTGCTCACCCTGTGCTTTTATGCGCCCTCCATATCCGGGAACATGGTGGTGGTATGGCAGTACTTTTTCAGCGGCGATTCACAGGGCTATCTGAACAGCGTACTGTATCAGCTGGGTATTTCCAGCACGCCAACCCTCTGGCTGAAAAATCCGGAAACGCTGTTCCCGATTATCTGCTTTGTCTCCCTGTGGGCGAGTCTGGGCACCAGCTTTCTGGTGTTTATTGCGGGTCTCCAGGGGGTGGACCGCTCGTATTATGAGGCTTCAGCGATCGACGGAATTAAAAACCGCTGGCAGGAGCTGTGGTATGTGACCCTTCCGCTGATGAAGCCGCAGCTGCTGTTCAGTGCAGTGATGAGCATCACCGGCAGCTTCGGGATTGGGCCGATGATCACCCAGTTGGCCGGGTATCCCACCATCAATTATTCGGCCCATACCATAATGAACCATCTGCAGGACTATGCCGGCACGCGGTTTGAGGTGGGATATGCCTCCGCCATTGCCACCATCCTGTTTGCGATGATGGTCCTGATGAACAAGGCAATTCAAAAATTACTGAACAAGGTGGGGAGCTGAGTTGGCCGTTAAACTTTTCAAAACCAGAGTGAACCGCTCCCTGGGAGGAGATCTGTTCATCTGGGCGGTTCTGCTGCTGTTCGCGGCGGTGATGGTGCTGCCGCTGGTTTACGCGGTCAGCAACGCGATCAAGCCGATGGATGAGTTTTTCGTCTTCCCGCCGCGTTTTTTTGCGCGCAATCCCACTCTGCAGAATTTTTCAGATCTCTTCGGCTTTTTTGACAATTCGGATGTGCCGTTGAGCCGATATCTGTTCAATACCTTTTTTGTGTCAGCGTGCGGTACGATCGGGCAGGTCATCCTGGCTTCAGCGTGTGCCTATGCGCTGTCCAAGCTGCACTTTCCCTGCCGGGATCTTCTGTTCCGTATTGTCGTCGCATCACTGATGTTCAACAGCACGGTGACCTCCATCGCCAACTTCCTGACCCTGCGCACGCTGGGAATTATCGATACCTACTGGGCGGTCATCGTTCCGAGCTTTGCCTCGCCGCTGGGCCTGTACCTGATGAAGCAGTTTATGGAGCAGATGGTACCGGACAGCCTGCTGGAGGCTGCCCGGATCGACGGGGCGGGTGAATTTACGCTGTTTGCCCGCATCGCCCTGCCCATTGTCAAACCCGCCTGGCTGACGCTGATCGTTTTCGCTTTCCAGGCGTTATGGAACGGCGGGGCAACCGTGTATGTCTACGATGAAAAGCTGAAAACCCTGAATTACGCGATTTCGCAGATTCAGGCGGGCGGAATCGGCCGTTCCGGCGCCGCAGCCGCGGGGGCTGTGGTTATGCTGCTTGTGCCCGTCCTCGTGTTCATCATTACGCAGTCCAACATCATGGAAACCATGGCGACATCGGGGATGAAGGATTAGACGCTTCACCGCCGCAGACTTCTGCGTATCATCAAGGGGTGGTCTATTGAAAAAGGTGAATCTGCTGCTGACGGTCCTGCTGCTGCTGGGCTTCTGCCTGTCTGCCGGTGCCGAAAGCTATACATACAATACCGAGGGCACGGCGGCGGCTTCGCCGGATGCCTATACGGCTGATCTGGATATAGCAGGCGAGTCGCTTGGTGTCGGCAGGCTGTCCGGCCCGACCGATATCAAAATCAGTCCCTCAGGACGCCTAGCCGTTTCGGATACCGGCAACGGAAGGGTGATCCTCACCGACCCCCTTTTCCGGGAAGCGTCGGTGCTGCAGGCATTCGACCGGGACGGCGAGCCGGATGCGCTGGCTGAACCGACGGGACTGTTTTTTACCGAAGACGAGCATTTATATGTCTGCGATCAGAAAAACCAGCGGATCGTGGAATTCGACGAACAGATGCATTATGTGCGCAGTATTCAGGATCCTACGCCGGAACTGCTCCCGGAGGGGTTTGCCTTTTATCCCAGCGCGGTTGCGGTGGACAAGTGGGGCACGGTGTACTGCATTTCTTATTCCTCAACCAACGGGTATCTGCAGTTCAGTGCGCAGGGGGAGTTCAAGGGCTTTATGGGGTCGCCGGAGGTAACCCTTTCGATCTCTCAGAAGTTCTGGCGTGCCCTGCAGTCGAAAGAACAGCGCAAACGCACGGAAAACAGTATTCCGGTGAATTTTAACAATCTGGCAGTCGACGAAGAGGGCTTCGTGTATACGACCGAAATCAACCCGAATAAGGAAGATACGGCTGCCTATATCCAGTCCGGCACAAAAAGCGGATTGTTTATGCCGATCAAGAAGTTTAATTTCAACGGGGACGATGTGCTTCCCCGTCTGGGTGCTTTTGCACCGGCCGGCGACATCGATTTTGAAAAAAGCTATCCTGAAGGGGAAAAGGCGAGCGGACAGCTTTGGGCGTCACATCCGGTGTCGATTACGTTGGGGGAGAACGGGACGTACTTCGTCGCAGATGCCAGCCGCAACAAGATTTTTGGCTATGACAGCGACGGTAATCTGTTGTATGCCTTTGCCGGCACGGGATCACAGAAGGGCTTGTTCTCGAGTCTGACGGCGATTGAATGGCATGACGGCTGTCTGTACGCGCTGGATAAAAACCACAGTACGATCACCCGTTTTACCCTTACCGAATACGGGATGATGCTGCATGAGGCCATCGGTCTGTCGGCACATCGCCGTTTTGAGGAGGCAGAGGAAAGCTTCCGGACGCTGCTTTCCTATAACCAGAATCTGACAGTGGCGTATATTGAGCTGGGACGTGCGTGTCTGGAGCAGAACCAGTATGAAGAGGCGATGGAGTATTTCCGCATCGCCCGTGATATGGAGGATTATACCACGGCGTTCTCCCGGTGGAGAGAAACGCTCCTGCACGACTGGTTTCTGGTGATTCCTGCGGCGGTCGTTCTGATACTGGTCGGGGTGGCGTTCGCGGTTAGAAAGATGAACGCCTACAATCTGGCCGCACCGGTGGGATGCCGCCGACTGCATGGGCATCTGCTTTATGCGCAGCATGTGGTCTTCCATCCCTTCGACGGTTTCTGGGATATCGGTCACGAACAGCGCGGCAGTGCCGGCGCGGCGGCGATCTTTCTGGTTCTGGCGGCGATATGCGTTGCGTTTCAGAACCGATTGTCGGGGTTCGCAATCAGCGGCGGGAAGAATCCCAATCCTTTCCTGACCGCCGGGGTTATTCTGATTGCCGCGCTGGTGTTTTGCGTGGCTAACTGGTGCCTGACCTCGCTGGCCAACGGCAAGGGCCGGTTCCGGGATATCTTTATCGTCACCGGCTATTCCGCCGTACCGCTGATCGTTTTCTCCATCCCGATCACCATTCTGTCCAACCTACTGACCTCCCGGGAGGCCGGCATTGTGACCCTGTTTGTGTATTTGGCTTATCTGTGGACGGCGTTCCTGCTGTTTACCGGAATTATGACGGTACAGCAGTATTCTCTCGGGTGGAATGTGCTGTCCCTGCTTCTCACGCTGCTCGGCATGCTGATCATCGTTTTTCTGGCGTTTCTGCTGTTTAACCTGATCGGTCGGATTGCCGGTTTCTTCAGCAGTATCATTACCGAAATCAATCTGCGGTAACAGGCGGTGCAGGCCGCGCTGTTTACGGTCATGGGGGTCCGGCTGATGAGATATCGAAAACCTGCTCTGGCGCTTGCTGTTCTCTGGACGGCTTTGTGCTGTCTGTCCTGTTCCGACGCCAAGGGGGAGAAGGCTGCGGCGGCCGAACCGCCCTCTTATGACGGTACACCGGCGGTCATAACCGCTTATTCGTCGCCGGAGGAGTACCTCGCTGTGATGGAGATTGCGGCCGAGGACGACAAGGCGGTCCTGTATTATGACAGGACCACCGCGAATATCGCGCTTAAAAACAAAGCGGACGGACAGATCTGGTTTTCCGCGCCGTACAATGCCGGATCTTCCGATAGTTTATCGCCCGCACAGAAGGAGCGGGTTTCTTCGCCGGTGATTCTCACTTATCTCGACGAACAGCGCAAGGCCGGTGAACTCAATTCCTTCAAGGATTGCGCCGCATATGGTCAGCTGGCGGCTGAACCGCTCGACAACGGCGTGCGCTTCACCATGACCATCGGAAAGCTCGCACAAAGCGAGCTGGTTCCGGTGGTGATCACAGAGGACAGTCTGGCTTTTCTGGAAGAGAATTTGCCGGAAGAGGATTACCGCTATGTCAAGCAGAGCTACCGCAAGATCGCCCTGAAGGGAGACGACACCGACGCGCAGCAGCTGGCGGAATATCCGGGGCTGGCGGATGGGCCGGCCTACGTTATGCGGTCAAATCTGGCCGCACAGGTCAAGAAAAAGCTTGCTTCCGTATTTGCTCAGGCCGGTTATACGCGCGAACGGCTGGTGGGTGATGAGATTGCGGTTTACGGGACGGAAAAAACGGCGGAAACGCAGGTTGCCTATTTTACGCTTCCGTTGGAGTATACCCTTGAGGACGGCGATCTGGTGACCCGGGTGCCGGTCGGGGAAATCGTATACGACGAGAGCCGCTTTACCTTGACCGATTTGACGGTGCTGCGGTATTTCGGCGCCGCCGGCGCAGAGGATACCGGGCTGCTGCTGCTGCCGGATGGTTCAGGTGCGGTGAGTGAGTACAAGGCAGGACAGACCGGGTCAGGTGTTCCCTTTGAGGCCAATCTGTATGGTCAGGATGCCGCCTATCAGTACGATCCTGCTCTGCATACCGTGCAGAGCGCACGGGTACCGGTATTCGGTCAGCAAAAAGGCAGCGGGGGATTTATCGCCATTGCGGAGCAGGGCGATGCCCAGTGTGCCGTCCGGGGGGTTATCGATGAAAGTGAAACCGCCCTGCGGTATGCCCATTTCATCTGCCATGTACGTCTGTCCGGCAAATACATTCACAGCGAATACGCCTCTCTGGACGAATATATGCGTGCGACGCCGGATGCTTATACCGGCGATTTCCAGGTGCGCTACCGCTTCCTTACCGAAGCTTCATACAGCAATATGGCTGCGGCCTACCGTGCCTATCTTATGGATCGGGGTGTCCTGCAGACCGGTACGGCAGCCGGGCCTGCACTGACAGTTGAACTGCTCGGTGCGGTGGAGGCCGAATACAGCGGCGCGTTCACTGACAGCCGGCTATATCCGCTGACCACCTATGCGCAGGCTGCTGAAACCGCACGGGAACTGCAGACGATGGGATTGGATAATCTGCGGATTCGGCTGACCGGCTGGGCGAACGGCGGGCTGGATTATACCGTGTTCAACCGGACTAAACCGCTGGGAATACTCGGCGGCAGCAAGGGGCTGGAGGCAATGGCGCAGGCCCTGCAGGAGGATGGTATCGAGGTGTATCCCGGTGCGGATATCTCCTGGGTACGCCGTGAGGGCATGTTGGATGGATTCTCCCTTTCCCGCAATGCGGCGCATCAGCTGGACAACACCTATGCCCGTGTCTATCCGTATAATCTGGGTTCCAGTCTGGGGCAATATGACCGCCCGCGTTATGCGGTCAACAGCCGCTCCATGCTTACCTTTGCCGATGGGATGTTACGGGATTTTCCGGCATTCCTCGGCGGCATAGCGCTGGAGGGAATGGGTGAGGTAATCAACTCGGACAGCGACGCCGGTGCCGGTTCCCGTACCGACAGTATGAACGACTACACCGCAATTGCGGAAAAAGCAGGGCAGAAACGCCGTTTGATGTTCACCGGCGGCAATGCCTACGTCTGGGCGTATGCGGATGAAATTGCCGGTCTGCCGTCCCATTCGAGCGGCTACCGCACCACCAGCTATTCGGTGCCGTTCCTGCAGATGGTGCTGCACGGCTGCATCCCCTATTCCGGCGAGAGCATCAATATGGCCGAGGATCCGGAGCAGGCACTGCTCAAGGCAATCGAAAACGGCGAGGGGCTGTCCTATGTGCTGGTTCGGCAGAATACGGTTTATCTTTCCTTGTCGGACTATTCCGCCTATCATTCGGCGGATTACGCCTTCTGGAAGGACCGCATGGCAGCGGATTACGCGGTGCTGGCGGAGGTGCTCGGTGATACAGCTGGGCAACAGATGATCCGTCATGAGTATTTGACGCCTGAAGTCGTGAAAGTCACCTATTCCGGCGGACGGAGCGTTTATGTCAATTATGCCGATGAGGATTACACCACTGCCGACGGCGTTGCCGTCGGCGCCCGCAGCGCGGCCTATACCTGAAGGAATGCGGGACATGAACCTGAAACTGGGGGCTTGCAGCAATGAAATGGAAACGAAAACAAGGGCGGCTGGCCGATCGGGAAAACCGGTACGGCTATCTGTTTGTGCTGCCGTTTGTCATCGGGTTTGTGTTCCTGTATATGGATCTTATCGTTTCTTCGGTGGTATACAGCTTTTCGGAGCTGAGCTTTGAGGGCAAAAGCTTCGCAACCGTTTTTGTGGGGCTTTCCAACTATAAAGACGTTCTCACGGTCAACCCGGATTTTCTGCCGGCACTGGCCGAGGCGGTTGCCGACATGCTGACGACCATCCCGGTGGTGCTGATCTTCAGCCTGTTTATCGCCACGCTGCTCAACCGGGAAATGCCCGGACGTGCGCTGTTTCGCTCCGTCTTTTTTATACCGGTTATTCTCATGACCGGTATTGTCGCCAAAACCGACAGCTCGGCGCTGGTGCAAAGCATCCTGCCCGGAGACGGACTGAGCGCCGGCGCATCCACCGGAAACGCACTGGATTTGGGCAATATCGAAGCGGCGCTATCCGGCTTGTCGCTCGGCACCGGCGCCATCGGCTTTATTGTGGATATTGTCGACAATATCTATTCGGTGGTAAATCAGTCCGGCGTACAGATCATCCTGATGCTCGCTTCCCTGCAGTCGATTTCGCCGTCCATTTATGAGGCGGCCTCCATCGAAGGAGCAACCGGGTGGGAGGCTTTCTGGAAAATCACCTTTCCGATGCTAAGCCCGGTGCTGTTTGTCTGTGCCGTATACACCGCAATCGATTTGCTTTCCCAGTCGACCAACACCATCATGGAGCTTATCCAGAAGACCACCGACAACAGTGGCTACGGTCCCGCGTCCGCAATGGCGTGGCTGTTTTTTGCCGTGGTTATCGTAATTTTGGGGATAATCGCGCTCATCGGCAGGAAGGCGGTGCAGAAATCGTGAAACTCAAAACGGTGCTCACCGGCAGGACCTTCCGCAGAAGGGTCATGTCCCTGTTCTGCTTTCTTTTTCTGGCCTGTCTGAGTTATATCATCCTTTATCCTTTCATCGGCAAGCTGTCCTCAGTGTTTATGTCCTCTGCCGACCTGAAGGATCCGACCGTTTGGCTGATTCCCAAAAGCCCTACTCTGGATAACCTGCGCAATGTGCTGAAATACGGCGATTTCTGGAACAGTCTGCTGAATACGGTGATCTTTTCGCTGAGCAACGCCCTGCTGCAGACCTTCAGCGCAACGCTGGTGGCCTACGGGCTGTCTCATTTCCGTTTCAAGGGAAAAAAGCTGCTTATTGTATTGATTGTGCTTACCCTGCTGATCCCGCCTCAGGTGTTGTTCGGGCCGATGTACACCAAGTTCCGTTTCTTCGACTGGTTTGGTATTCTGCGCGGACTGGGGCTGCCGACTTTGAACTTGCAGGACAGCTTTATTCCGATGCTCCTGCTGTCCGCAACCAGTCTGGGCCTGAAATGCGGTCTGTTCATCCTCATTATGGTGCAGCAGTTCAATTCGCTGCCCAAAGAGCTGTCCGAGGCGGCGAAGGTGGACGGCGCAGGGGTATGGAGAACCTTTTTTACCATCAATCTGCCGCAGACTAAGGCAGTTATGATGTCGGTCTTTCTGCTTTCTTTTGCCTGGCTGTGGGCAGACACCTTTTACTCGAGCGTTTTTCTGCGCAACAAGCCGATGTTTGCTTCGCTGGTCAATCAGGTCAGTGTGATTTATGAAATCGGTGCGGTGAACAACTCCCTGTCCGGCGTGATGATGAACACCGCGATGATCATGATGCTGATCCCCCTGTTTGCGGTGTATCTGGTCGGACAGAAAGCCCTGATCCAGGGGATTGAACGCAGCGGGTTGGTGGGATGACGGCAGTGCCGTGAGAACGGAAAACCGGCTGATTCCGCCGGCGGGGAGATCTCCTGTTTTATGCAGGAAAGAAAGGGCCATGAGCATGTTTGAAGAGGCGAGGTTTATCGAATGCCCGCCCGGCGCGGACGGGGAACCCGCTCCGCTTTTTCGCCGGTGTTTTACTGTGCCGGAAAAACCGCTGCGGGCGATGCTGGCAATTTGCGGTCTGGGATATGGGTGCGCGTATCTCAACGGGAAAGCGGTCAGCGAGGATCTCTTTATTGCGCCGGTGAGCGATTACCGCCGCACGCTGTGGTACACGATATACGATGTCACCGTGTTTGTGCAGAAAGGCGATAACGTCTTCGCGGCCATCCTCGGCAACGGGTTTTACAATGAGTCGCTGCACACAGTGTGGGGTATGGATCGGGCACCATGGCGAGCCGAACCCAAGCTGATTGTGCAGCTGGAATTGGAATATGACGGCCGTACCGAAACGCTGGTCAGCGATGAAAGCTGGCTGTGCTGCCGGGAGCAGTCGCCGGTACGCTATAATCAGCTGCGCAGCGGTATGGTATACGATGCGCGGTATCCCGCCGACTGGAATCAGCCGAGATTCGACGATACCGGCTGGCCGCACGCGGCAGTATCTCTCTGTCTTCCCGGCGGCGTATTCCGGGAGTGCCTGTGTCCGCCTGTACGGGAGGACCGGTTGTATCCGGCGCGGCGCATTTTCCGCAATGCGGACGGGGACTGGGTGGTGGATTTCGGTCAGAACCTGTCGGGCTATATACGCCTGTCGGTCTGCATTCCGGAAGGGAATACCCTCATAGTGCGGTATACGGAAGAACTCTTTGCGGACGGTACCCGCAATCTCAGCAATATGGATGCCTATTATTATGGCTGCGATTTCCAGACCGATCGTCTCATTGGAAGCGGGAAGCCGCTCCGCTGGTCACCGCTGTTTGTTTATCATGGGTTCCGCTATGTGATCCTGCACGGGCTGGAGCAGCCGCCGGAGCCGGCGGATATTTCTGCAGTGTTTGTTCACCAGATGGTGGAGGAGCTGTCGTCCTTTTCCTGTTCTGATGAAACGATAAACCGCCTGTATGCCTGCGGGAAGATGGCGACGCTGTCGAACCTGTTTTACATGCCCACCGACTGTCCGCAGCGGGAAAAGCTGGGCTGGACCAACGACGCGCAGGCATCGGCTGAACAGATGCTGCAGAATTTTGCGGTTGCGCCGCTATTTCTCAAATGGCTGCAGGACATTCTGGACGCCATGACCGATGAGGGGGCGCTACCCGGAATCGTCCCGTCGCATGGCTGGGGTTATGAAAATGTGGACGGTCCGGTGAGCAGTGGCATACTGTTTGAGCTGCCGGTACAGGTTTACCGGGCGACCGGCGACGACGCGGCGATTCGTCTGGCATATCCGGCTATGCAGAAGCATCTGGCGTATATGGCCGGACGGGCCGATCCGCAGGATGGGCTGCTGGACTATGGCCTGTGCGACTGGGCCGGCCCCTTTGAACGGCCGGAGCTGGCGCCGACACCGAAAAAGCTTACGCATACGCTGCTGCTGTCCAAGTTTTTTGGAATGACTGCCATGGCTGCCGGCGTTCTGGGCCACGGTGCGGAGCGGAAACGCTATGAAGAGCTCGCACAGGTATGGAGAGAAAAGGCCAGGGCTGCTTTTATCGGAAAGGACGGACGCTGTATGGTAGAGGAACAGACCGGTGTGGCGATGCTTATTGCGCTTGGGGCCTACCGCCAGCTGGAGCCGCTCAAGGCACAGCTCAGGACGCTGCTGGAGGCGCGCGGCTATCACCACCACTGCGGAATGCTCGGTATTCAGCATCTTTTCCCGGCGCTGGATATCTGCGGGATGCAGGAGGAGGCTTATCGGGTAATTACCGTGCCCGGACGTCCGTCCTACACCGAGTGGCTGGAACACGACGCCACTACGATGTGGGAGATGTGGCATACCGGGGATTCCAAAAATCACCATATGTATTCCTGTGTGCTGTCCTGGTTTATGAAGACGCTGGTGGGGTTGCGCCAGGCAGAGGGTTCGGCAGGCTGGCAGGAAGCGGTGATAGCACCGTATTTCCTGTCTGCACTGACTTCCTGCCGGGGCGTCTATCGTACGGCGGGCGGAACCTTTATGGTCGAATGGAACCGGCAGGATGGCGGTGTGCGGCTGTGCATTGAAGTCCCGCAGGGTGTACGTACGCTTCTGGTGCTGCCCGACAACATGACAGTGAAAGAGGCTGCAGGGCAGACGGCTGTGCTGCCGGCTGGCCGGTCGGTATGGTTGTGCCACATAAAGGAAGATGAGCTATGATGACTTCGCGTGAACTGGTATATGCCACACTGGAGGGGCAGAACACCTCCGGCCGTATTCCGCGGCAGATATGGACTCTGCCCTGGGCTTGGGATAATCACGGCGGGATGCTTCGGCAGCTGCTCGCAGATTATCCGGAGGATATCGGCAGTGCGCCGGCAGTCTGCCGCGAGGTGCCCCGCACCGTGGGGAATCCGTATGCGGTGGGGGAATATGTGGATGAATGGGGCTGCCGCTTCACCAATATCCACAAGGGAATTATCGGTGAGGTAAAGGATCCGCTGATTCCATCCGAGGACGACGGTTGGGACAACCGAAACCACATTCATATTCCGGAAGAACTGCTGACCTTTGACGTTGACGCGGTCAACCGTCACTGCGCCGGAAGCGATCGGTTTATTCTCGGCGGATGCTGCCCGCGGCCGTTTGAGCGGCTGCAGTTCATCCGCGGCACCGAGAATCTGTATATGGACTTGCTGGATCCGCCGGCCGGCATGCAGGAATTTATGCGGCAGCTGCATGATTTTTACTGCCGCCTGCTCACAGCGTGGGCAAAAACCGATATTGATGCACTGAATATTATGGACGACTGGGGAGCGCAGAACAGTCTGCTGATCCGTCCGGATTTGTGGAGGGAGCTGTTCCGGCCGTTGTACCGTGACTATATCGACATCGCGCACAGCTACGGCAAAAAGATCTTCATGCACTCCGATGGCTATACGCTGGATATTCTGCCCGATCTGGCGGAACTGGGACTGGACGCCATCAACGCGCAGGTGCTCTGCATAGGCTTGGATAAGTTGGCGTCTTTCCGCGGAAAAATCACTTTCTGGGGAGAGATTGACCGCCAGCATATCCTGCCGGAGGGAACGGAAGAGGATGTACGCCGGGCAGTGGGGGACTATTGCCGGACCTTTTGGCAGGACGGTAAGTGCATAGCCCAACTGGAATTCGGACCGGGCGCCCGGCCGGATAATGTGCGTACGGCGTATGAAGCCTTTGATCGCTTTGTATCCGATACGGGTGATAATGTCAGTTCCAAAATATGAGGAGAGAATTTCGATGAATCAACTTTGTGTTATCTCACATACCCACTGGGATCGTGAATGGTATTTTCCGCTTGAGCTTATGCGGCTGCGGCTGGTCGATCTGCTCGACCACTGCTGTGCCCTGCTTGCAGAAGAACCCACATATGTATTCCATCTTGACGCCCAGACCATTGTGCTCGAGGATTATCTGTCCATACGCCCGGAAATGCGGGGAGAACTGGAAAAATACGTGCGTCAGGGGCGGCTGATTGTTGGACCGTGGTATCTGCAGAACGATTTTTATCTGACCAGCGGCGAGGCGACGGTACGCAATCTGCTGGAAGGACGCCGCATCGCCCAGCGCTTCGGCCGCTGTGCGAACGTGGGATACTGTGCCGATCAGTTCGGATTGATCTCACAGCTGCCGCAGATTCTGCGGGGCTTCGGCATTGATAACTGTATTTTTGGTCGGGGTGCCGCACGGCTCCGACAGGACGAAAACGGCAATCCGGTGCGAGTGCCGTTTCCGATGGAGTTCATCTGGAAGGGTGGCGACGGCAGTGAGGTTACCGCTATCCACATGTGCTGCTGGTACAATAACGCCCAGCGCTTTTCCGCGGATATCGACAGAGCGGAGCGGCTGACCCGGCAGATCGGGGAAACCCTTTCCGCCCGTGCCTCCACGCCGTATCTTCTGCTGATGAATGGGGTGGACCATCTGGAGGCACAGGAGGACCTTCTGCCGATTTTGCATCAGGTGAACGAGCGTCTTGGGGAGGATGGACACATTTTCCAGACCACCATGGAGCAGTACGTGCGTTCCGTAACGGATTATGCTGCGGAGCAGGGGATTGCTTTCGACCGGCATACAGGAGAGCTGCGCTGCGGCGGGGACTGGGAGCTTCTCAAGGGGACGCTGTCCTCCCGCATCTACCTCAAGCAAAGCAATGTTCATATGCAGGAGAAGCTGGAAAGTGTACTGGAGCCGCTTTATACGATGCTGGAATGCGCCGGCATGGCGGGAGCCTATTCGCTTGACCATTTTCGCTACATGTGGCGGGAGCTGATGAAAAACCATCCTCACGATTCCATCTGCGGCTGCAGCCGTGATGAGGTGCATGCGCATATGGAGGATAATTTTGCCCGACTGGAGGAAATGAGCGAGGAGATGCTCCGCCGCGGGCTGGAACTCGCTGGTACGCATCTTCAGGTGCCGGGCGTCTGTAAGGAGGATTACGGCATTCTTGCCGTAAACACCCTGCAGCGTGCACGGGGGGCAGTGCTTTATGTTACGTTGGATTTCCCGCAGCAGGAAGCGGTAGAGGGCTTCACCATTGCCGACGCAGAAGGACGAGCTGTGCCGTTCGCTGTACTGGCCAAACGCACGGCTGTCCGGGATCTGTTTTCCCCGATCAACCTGCCGGGAAGCCTGGACGTGGACCGCTATGATGTGGCGGTTTATGCGCAGGAGCTGCCGCCGATGTCGATGGCCCCGTTTGTTGTCCGCCGGGTGGCAGAACCGGCAGAACTGATACAACCGCGTGTACTGGCCGAACCGACAATCGAGAACGAATTTCTGCGGGTAATGGTCGGCGGGCAGGGGCAGGTTGAGCTGGTTGACAAGGAAACCGGCCGGCGCATTACCGACGCGTTTATGTGGGAACACTCTATGGATATCGGGGACAGCTATGTGTATTTCCCGAGCACCTGTCCGCCTGTGCTCGGACGGGAATTTCCCGTGGAGATACAGGCGACCGCTCCGGATCCGTTTACGCAGTGTATCCGGCTGAAGCAGACGCTTGTTCTGCCCGCCGGGTATGATTTTGCCGCCGGCTGCTGCCGCAAGGAAACGGTGGAATGTCCAGTATCCCTGACGCTGACGCTGCGGACGGGCGATCCGATGCTTCGGGTCGGCTATACCGTGGATAACCGGGCACAGGAGCACCGGCTGCGTCTGCGGGTCGGAACGGGACTGTCCAGTGGGGACACGCTGGCGGATACCCCCTACGACCTGCTTCGACGGAGTGAAAACGATCACTATCCGGATACCCGCAGTCGGGTGTATCCCAATACCTCGGCGGTCGCGCAGGAAACTGAAGGACGGGGAACGGCGATATTTACCAGCGGACAGCACGAATATGAGCTGCTGCGGGGCGAAATGGGGGATGCCATCGCGCTGACGGTCGTGCGCAGCACGGGGGTGATCAACCGCGATGTATGGAACGGCAAGCCCTGCGGCGATCAGTGGGTGTGTCCGCAGAACCAGTGCCTGCGGGTGCTGGAGGGCGAGGTTGGGCTGCTGCTTTATACGGGATCCCGGGCAGAGCAGCTGACTGTACTGGCCAAGATGTTCCGCAATGCGCCGGCAGTGCAGTTCTATTCGCATGATCCGCACAAGTTTGTGGGCGGACGTCCGGCGGTTCAGGACACCTCCATTGCCGAATTGTTCTACCGGCCCGATCCCTATCCGCAGGCGCTTATCCGACCCGGAAAGGAATTTTTGGCGCTGGAGGGGAAAGGCGTTTGTCTGTCGGCCTTTAAGAAAGCCGAGGACGGCGACGGTTGGATCATTCGGCTGTGGGACGCCGGGGAACCGACGCAGGCCGTCATCCGGGCAAAGGGCAGGATATACGCCTCCGATCTGGCAGAGATACCGGGCGAATATCTTGGTGAGGATCAGGTCCGGGTGCCGTTGGAGCGGCGGGAAATCGTCACACTGCGGCTGCGGCCAGACAAATAATCCGGTCAACAGGATACAACGCCTTTAACAATTATTCCTATTGGGAAAACAGAGTTTGTCCACTTTCGACAACGGCAAAACCGGACCGGGAGTTCCCGGTCCGGTTTTGTCCGTTCAGGCGGGCTTATGAAACGCCATCCGGAAAGTCGGATGTTGCATTAGCAGCCGCAGCCACAGCCGCAGCCGTTGTTGCGGTTATCGCAGCAGTCGTCGCTGCAAAGCAGGACAATGATGATGATGAACAGAAGCCAAGAACAGCCACCGTTTCCACCAAACAGATTACTCAGACACATAACAGGGTTCCTCCTTTCCTGGTTGGTATTAACAGTATATGCCCGCTGGAGGAAAGGGTTCCGCATGCATGGAAGACGCTTGCCGTGTGTTGCACGCAGGACTTTCGCTGCGGCGGATGTGGGGCGCGGGACAGGAGAATTTTGCGTGGTGCGGGCGGCCATGCCAACCGATCGTCAGTCAGGGAAAATTGTCATGCTGTGGTCAACGGAATATGGTATACTGTCCGAAGAAGGGAAGTGTTCTCACCGATGGATATACGGGAAAGCGATTGGAACGGATACAGACGGCTTGATTTTGCTGTCGGCGGACGGGAAAGTCTGCTGATCTGCCCAAAGACGCCGGATACGGCAGGCCGCTGGGTATGGCGGGCGGAATTTTTTGGTGCGTTCGATACAGCCGACCAGGCGCTGCTTGCGCGCGGGTGGGCCATCGCCTATCACCGGGTCAGCAATATGTACGGCTGTTCACAGTCCGTGGTCTATATGCGGGAATTCCGCGAGGTGCTGCGCGATGTGTTCGGCATGACCGGCCGGGCGGCGCTGTTTGGCTTCAGCCGCGGCGGACTGTATGCCTTCCGGTATGCGGTCACCTGGCCGGAGGATGTGATGGCGCTGTATCTGGACGCACCGGTGCTGGATATCCGCAGCTGGCCGGGCGGCAAGGGGGCCGGGATCGGCGATCCGGCCTGCTGGGAGGAGTGCAAGCGTTGGTATTGTCTGGATGAGCACAGCGCATGGTTCTTTCGGGATAATCCGCTGGACCGGATCGACGAGCTGGTACGCACTGGTATTCCGGTGCTGCTGGTGGCCGGGGAGGCAGATGACGTGGTACCGTATGCGGAAAACGGCGCTGTAATGGCGGCAAAGATGGCGGCGGCCGGCGGCCGGATTCACGTGATCCTCAAGCCAGGCGTGGGGCATCATCCGCACAGCCTGGAGGATCCCGCGCCGATCACGGCGTTTATGGAGGCGCTGTAAGAAAAAACGGAAAACCTGTTGACGACGGACGGTTTTGCTGGTATTCTATAAGAACTGGAATAAGTGGTGGAGTCTGTCATAGAGCGCGATCGCGCTCTATTTATTGCAGTTTTTTCCGGGGGAAATTTCCTGGGACAATGTGACAGAACCGCGCTTGCCGGTGCTGTCTTTTTTTATTTTGCCCGCACGGCCGGCCGCCGCAATAACGGCCGGCGGAAAGGAATGACCACGAAATATGGATGTATCGTTTGCCAATTTCCTGCAGCAGATGGCGTCTAGCCCGGCGTTGCTGATCACTGTCCTGCTGACGCTGGGTGTGATTTTCGTCAATGGCTGGACCGATGCGCCCAACGCCATTGCTACCTGCATCACCACCCGCTGCATGAACGTGCGGTCGGCGATCTGGATGAGCGCTATTTTCAACTTTCTCGGCGTTTTCGTCATGACCCAGATCAACAGCTCGGTCGCCTCCACCATCAGCAACATGGTGGATTTCGGCGGCGACACACGGCAGGCGCTCATTGCGCTGTGCGCGGCGCTGTTCTCGATTGTGGTGTACAGCGTGGGCGCTTCCTATTTCGGCATCCCGACCAGCGAAAGCCACAGCCTGATCGCTGGCCTGTCCGGTGCGGCGATCGCCATCCAGAACGGTATCGGCGGCATCAACATGAACGAGTGGGTTAAGGTGCTGTACGGACTGGTGCTCAGCCTGGTGCTGGGTTTTGCCAGCGGCTGGGTAATCTGCAAGCTGCTGACCATCCTCTGCCGTAAAGCTGACCGGCGCAAATCCAACCGGTTTTTTCAGGGAGCACAGATTTTCGGCGCCGCTGCGATGAGCTTCATGCACGGCGCACAGGACGGCCAGAAATTTATCGGCGTTCTCTTTCTGGGTATGGCTTTCAGCAACGGGCAGAACAGTGCGGAGGGAGTCGTTATCCCGGTTTGGCTGATGCTGCTGTGCAGTGTGGTGATGGCGGTCGGTACAAGCGTTGGCGGCGAAAAGATCATCAAATCGGTGGGCATGGATATGGTGCGTCTGGAAAAATACCAGGGATTTTCGGCGGATCTGTCGGCAGCGGTGTGCCTGCTGTTTTCGAGCCTGTTCGGCATTCCGGTATCTACCACCCATACCAAAACCAGTGCCATTATGGGTGTGGGGGCGGTCAAGCGTCTGTCTGCGATCAATTTCCGCGTGGTGCGGGAAATGGTGCTCACCTGGGTGTTCACCTTCCCGGGCTGCGGTTTGATCAGCTATTTGATGGCCAAGCTGTTTATGGCGATTTTCTGATTTGTCTGTGCATGCGAACGAAAGGAAGGAAACACGATGTCAAAAAAGCAGGATTTGTTTTATTTTGAAAACTTTCTGGCCTGTACGGAGTACGCCTGCCAGGCGGCACATCTGCTGGAAAAGGTGATGGCGGATTTCGACCCCGATGCGCTCCCCGAAAAGCTGGAGGAGATCCATGTGCTCGAGCATGCGGCGGACGAAAAGAAGCATGAGCTGCTCGACGTGCTGGTCAAAGCGTTCATTACACCTATCGAACGCGAGGATATTATGCAGCTGAGCCAGTGCATCGACGAGATTACCGATAAAATCGAGGATGTCCTGCTGCGCATCTACTACAACAACGTGCGTAGCATCCAGCCTGACGCACTGGAGCTGACCGGGGTGGTGATTCGCTGCTGCGAAGCGGTGCGGGATCTGCTGGCGGAGTTTTCGGACTTCAAGCATGCGAAGAAAATGCATGAGCACATCGTGCGCATCAATACGATGGAGGAAGAGGCTGACCGGCGGTACATCGCGAGTATGCGTGATCTGCACACTACCTGTAGCGATCCGCTTGTGATCCTTTCGTGGCGGGAAATTTACATCTATCTGGAAAAATGCGCGGACGCCTGTGAGCACGTCGCTGACGTGGTCGAAGGGGTTATCATGAAGAATTCCTGAGCATGCAGCAAAAGCGGGGCGGCCTTTTCAAAAGGCCGCCCCGCTTTTTGTTTTCGGTACACGCTGTGCGCGATATGCTGCTTTTATGCCAGGAAGCGGCGGATTTCCTCCATGCGTTTTTCGGTGTCGGCATAGCCGGTTTCATACGCACGTTTGAGGTTTTCGACCTTTTTCTCAAACCGGCTGAGCCCCAGCGGCGCTTCTGGTGCGATCACCAGTGCGGTGCCGTCCGCCTCCAGGGTGCGCAGGAAGGCGAGCGTTTCGTTATAGATTTCATGCCGGCGTTCCAGCGCTTCGATCATCGCGGGATATGCCTTGTATTTCCGGCGGTATACAGCCCGGCCGGACTCCGGCTGTTTGACGAAACCGCGTTCCCGGGTAAGCACCACCACGACCTTATCGCAGCCGTCAGCGAGCGCCCTGCGCACCGGGATCGGGTCGGAGGTTCCGCCGTCGAGATAGTCGCGGCCCTTATACGGCACCATCGGCGAGAAGCATGGGATTGCGGATGACGCCCGCAGGATGGTGCTGTGTCCCTGCATATCCTCCCGCCCGAAATAAGCCGGCCTGCCGGTGAGCACATCGGTTACACCGGCAACGAATTCACACGGCGAAGCCAAAAACGCCGTGTAGTCAAATGGATCCAGCCGGTGCGGGATTTCGTCAAAGATGAAATCCATGCCAAACATCGAGCCGGTATGCAGCAGGTTGTGTACACCCACATAGCGCTTGTCGGTGACATATTCGGTATTAATCCGCAGGTTTCGGCCGCGCTGACCGGATACATAGGACACGCCGTTGCAGGCACCGGCCGACACGCCGATGACGTAATCCGTCTGTATCCGCTGATCCATCAGGCAGTCGAGCACACCGCCGGTATACAGGCCACGCATGCCGCCGCCTTCGAGTACTAATCCGGTTTTCATAAAAATTCCTGCCTTTCGTATAGGATTCGGCGGGGCACTCTGCACCCGCGTCGCTGTCAGTCCGCTGCGTCTTCTTCCCATTTGTGGGCGTGTGCTTCGTCCCACACTGTGGGATCGCCCACACCGGCTTCCTCTGCGCGGAACACCGGGTTTTTCCCGGCCCGCCGCTGTTTCTGATAGTCTTTCAGCGCTGTGAACGCCTTATTCCCCAGCAGCAGAATCGCCGTCAGGTTCACCACCGCCATCAGCCCCATGAGGATATCGGCCAGGCTCCACACTGTGGAAAAATCCATCAGTGCACCGGCGAACACCGCCGCCACGCAGGTGCAGCGGAAAATCAGCAGTCCGCGCCGGGAATCCCGGATAAAACGGAAGTTTGCTTCGGTGTAATAATAGTTACCCACCAGTGAGCTGAACGCAAACAGGAAGATGGATACCGTGATAAACAGCGGGCCGAATCGCCCGACCTGATTATACACCGCTGCCTGCACAAAATCCATGCCCTTCAGTTCCTCGCTTATCGGCACCCCGGACAAAAGCAGCATGAAGGCGGTGGTGGAACAGATCAGGATGGTATCGATAAACACTGACAGCATCTGCACCAGCCCCTGCTTGACAGGGTGTGACACGTCGGCCGCCGCCGCGGCGTTGGGCGCCGAACCCATGCCGGCTTCGTTAGAATACAGTCCGCGCTTGACCCCTTGCATCACGCAGGAGCCAGCAAAGCCGCCGAAAATCGCCTGCAGGTCAAAAGCCTGGGAAAAGATTTTGCCGAACATCGCCGGAACGGCGCTGACATTTTTAAAGGTAATAAACAGCCCGAGTGCAATATAGCCCGCCGCCATTACAGGAACCATGCCGCTGACCAGATGGCTGATGCGGTGAACGCCGCCGAAAATTACCAGCCCGGTCAGCAGCGCAAGCCCGCCGCCGACCACATACGGCCAGAAGCTGTCGGCATAATCCGGCAGGTAGTAGCTCAGTGCCGAGCCGGCGTTGAAGGACTGCAGCGCATTGAAACCGTAGGCAAAGCACGCGATCAGCAGACAGGCGAAAACCACGCCCCATGTACGGCTGCCGAGCGCCTTTTGGATGTAATACGCCGGCCCGCCAACATAATCGCGGCCGGTTTTCTGCTTGTACAGCTGTGCGAGGGTGCTTTCGACAAACGCTGAAGCTGCCCCGATGAGCGCAAGCAGCCACATCCAGAAGATGGCGCCGTAGCCGCCGATAGCGGTCGAGGCCGCCACCGCGGTCGCCACGCCGGCGATGTTTCCGGTCCCTACCCGACTTGCGGTGGAGATCATCAACGCTTGAAAGGAGGATATGTCCCGGCCGTCCTTCTTCTTTTCCCCAAGCACCCGCAGCGCTTCCGGAAACAGGCGGAACTGCACCCCGCGGGTGCGTGCCGAAAAATACACACCGGCAGCCACCAGCAGAAGAATCAGAATATACGTATATAAAAAATCGCCCGCCCTGCTCAGCAGAGTATTGATCCAGTCCATGCCCGCGTACACGCTCCTACACCGGTTTTTGGCTTTTTATTTTCCCCGTACCCTATCGTCCCGGAGAAAACCGACGCTGCGCAGCATCAGCTCCTCCGCCATGCGGGCGATCTCCTCCGCCGGCACCACCATGCCGTCCGCCAGCCACTTCTGCAGCAGACCGATGCAGCCGGAGCTGACAAAAGCGTAATAGTATTCCACCTTTGACGGGGATACGCCTTCGAAATAACGGGTATAGCTCTCCATACATTTTTCCCGGCCCATGTTCAGCAGCCGCATCGCAAACGCTTTGTCACCGTAATCCCCCAGAGTGACCACGCACAAATCGGAGTTATCCGCCAGGCATTGGAATATGCCGGCTGTCACCTGAATCGGCGTCAGCTGGCTGTCATCCAAGCTCAGCAGCGGTTCGAGCGCTTTGGCAAAGTCGGTCTGCATCTCCTGCTCAATCTGATCCCGCAGATCATAAATATCGGTATAATGCGCGTAAAAGGTGCCGCGGTTGATCTCCGCGAGTTCACACAGTTCCTTGACAGATATGCTCTGGATCGGTTTTTGCCGCAGCAGGGTGGTAAACGCTCGCCGGATGAGCATGCGGGTTACCCGCGCCCGATGATCATTTGTAAACTTTTTCGTAACAACCCCTCCTTTTCAACACAGCTTGTCGGTTGTGTTGACAAACCGCCGGAAAATTCACAATTTGCCGGTTGATTGCCGGCCACGTTGGTTATTATAATACAGGCAGAGGGGAAAATCAACACAGTGTCGTTTTATTGGGAAAACCGTCCAGGAAATGGCACGTTTTATAACCTGCGGATGCTGCATTTTAAAGAATGTACCGCGGGTGCTCCGGCTGTGAATCGGAGCGAAGGGCGGCGCAGCATTCGGCTTCCAGAAAGGAGATTTTGGCATGAAAAATCTGTATATTGTTACCGGGGCGAACGGCCATCTGGGCAGTACCCTGGTTCGTATGCTGCAGCGCCGCGGCGCTGAGGTGCGCGGGCTGCTGCTGCCGCAGGAGCAGGCGGCCAGCCACAGCCGCGTGACCTATTATCGTGGCGATGTGCGGGAAAAGGAGTCTCTGCGCCCACTGTTTGAGGACACCGGGGATTCGCGTGTGACAGTGATTCACACCGCCGGCATCATCGATATTTCAGAGCATGTTTCCCCGCTGCTTTACGATGTCAACGTGGGCGGCACGCGGAATATGGTGGAGCTGTGCGAGGAATACCGTGTATACCGGATGGTATACGTCAGCTCAGTGCATGCGATCCCGGAGAAGGACAAGAACTGCGTGCTGCATGAGGTGCGCCATTTTTCCCCGAATGAAGTGGTGGGCGGTTATGCCAAGACCAAGGCGGAGGCCACCCAGATCGTGCTCGATGCAGCGGATCACGGGCTGAACGCAGTGGTGGTGCATCCGTCCGGTATCCTCGGCCCTTACGACCGTTCCGGCAACCATCTGGTGCAGATGGTTGCGGATTATATCCACGGCAAGCTGCCTGCCTGCGTCAACGGCGGATACGATTTTGTGGATGTGCGGGATGTGGCCGCCGGCTGTCTGGCAGCGGCTGAACGCGGGCGCCGTGGGGAATGCTATATCCTCTCCAATCGCCATTATGACATCAAGGAAGTGCTGCGCATGGTCAAGCAGGTTGCCGGCGGCCGACGGCTGCCGGTGCTGCCGATGTGGATGGCCAAAGCCGCTGCGCCGCTGATGTCCTGGCAGGCCAAGCGCCGCCAGCAGCGTCCGCTGTATACCAAGTATTCGCTGTATACCCTCAAGAGCAACGACAGGTTTTCCCATGACAAGGCGACAAGCGAGCTCGGCTACAAGCCGCGTGACCTGTTCCAGACCATACGGGACACGGTAATGTGGATGCGCCGCCGTCCGGCCAGAGCGTGACAGATGAAAGAGACTGCCAGGGATATTCTCCCGGCAGGGGAGGTGTATTCGAGGACGCAAAACGTCCTCAGCTGCACGATGTTCCGCCGATGGCGGAACTCGTCGAGGCTGCGTAAGCAGATCTCGAAGCCCCTTCCTTGCCGAGCGAAGCGGATAAACCCGCCCGCAGGCGACAAAAAGTGGGGAAAAGGACGGCATAAGCCGGACTTTTTCGACAAGCTGAAACCGGCTCCCATAGTGGGGGCCGGTTTTTCGGATTTTGGACTGCGTGCTTACCGCGCAGTGTTTTTTCGTTTTTTCAGTCGCTTGAGCCGGCGAATGATTTCCCGGCACTGCCTGATTTCGGATGCGCGGCTGTATCCGGTCAATTTCTGGTTTATCCGATAATCCTTCTTTGCAGTCTCAAATAAAGGAAGATATTCCACGGCGTCCAGATGAGCCAGTCCTTTAAGCCTATATATGCCCCGATGGCCTGCAATAGGCCGCCATCTGCTGCTTGGCGTGTTCCTTTTCCTCCGCCGCCAGCGCGTCGAGCAGGGTCGATGGGATCTTATTTCGGCCCCTTGCCATGCCCGGAGACCCGCCGCTGGTTAAAAACCACCAGGCAAATGTCTTCTGGGATTTTGACAGCATGGAAATTCCTCCGCAGCGTTGAGGCTGCCGCATCGTACGGTTTTGGCAATCCGGAAAATTAACAAGATCGCGGCCTTTTTTGGACAAAATAAGTGTTGTACAACTCTTGATGGATAGAGTATAATAAAAATATTCAAAAATGACAAGGGGGTCTCCGCTATGGAAGCGCGTACCATCAAAGTGTATTCCCAAAAAAGCGAGGTTCCGCTGAAGATTATTCATGGTCATTTTGTCACCAGCCATTCCCATGTGAACTACTACATCGATATGACCACGCTGAAAACCCGCCAAAACGAGGCGGAGGAAATGGCCCGCAGCCTGGGAAAGCAGTATGTGACCTCGGTTCCGGTGGATACTATCGTCTGTCTGGACGATACGCAGGTGATCGGGGCATTCCTTGCAGAGCAGCTCAGCCGGGCGGGCAATTTGTCCTATAACGCCCACAAAACCATCTATGTGGTTACGCCGGAAACCCATTCCACCGGGCAGATGGTATTCCGCGATAATATCCAGCCGATGATCCGCGGCAAGCATGTGCTGATTCTGATGGCTTCGGTGACCACCGGCATCACAGTGCGCAAAAGCATCGAATGTGTGCAGTATTACGGTGGGGTGGTCAGCGGCGTTTCGGCCATATTCAGTGCCGCCGACACGGTCGAAGGGGTACCGGTCAACCATGTTTTCGACCGGAGCGACCTGCCGGATTACGAAACCTATGCCCCGCACGATTGTCCATTCTGCCGGGAAGGGCAGCGCATCGATGCGCTGGTCAACAGCTATGGCTATTCCCGGCTGTAAATTCTGCCTGCACGCCCTGCGTCTATTCGGGCGCAGGGCTTTTTTGGGGAAAAAACAAGGAGGTTTTAGCTTATGAAGGATGCGGCAGTTTATGCCGTGGGCAACGGTTCGGTCATCGCCTATGGCCGGGAGATGGACTGGATTCAGGTGTTTGGTTCGCCCTATACGATCCCCACTGTTTTTTCACTGACTCCCGCCGTACCTGTGACTGCGGCGACCGAGCGGGTGCCGGAAACCAATGTGTGGCGGCATACCTGCCGCGAGGGCGTGCTCACCGACGCCGCACCGCGGGATCCCGCCTGCCTGCTGCGGACCTGGTCGCTGCGGGAACCGCTGCTGTTTACACTGGATTTCCACGGTTTTCGCGCGGACGACGTGACCGCGCTGTTTACTGGTGGCCGCACGCTGTGTGTGACCGTCCCGGGAACCGCTCCGGTTTTTAACACCTATCCAGTGGGGCATGAGCGGTATCTGATGCTGATGCTGCGCGGGGAGGGAGCGCTTGATCTCACCGAGAACGGTGCCCGCCTGCGCATGGAGGGAGAGGGCAGCCTGCTGATAGCGGTCGGGATGGATTTCCCCGCCTGTGTTGCCGCGATGCGGGCGGCTGCGGCGGTGCCGGATGCACAGCTGCTGTCGGCGGCTATGCAGGAGGACCGCGCGTTTCATCGCGCCCGTCTGTCCCGCCAGCCTGTGCTGCGGGAGCATCCGCTGACCGCAGCGGTGCAGCAGGCGGCCGAAGCGGTGGCGTTCCAGACCCGTGCCCAGCAGGATGCATCCGGCTGCATTCTTGCCGGACACAATTATCATCTGTCCTATGTGCGGGACGGCTACGGCACCTTCCGCGGGATGATTGCCTGCGGCTGCCGCGAGGAGGCCGCTGCCTTCATGCGGTTTTACGAGCAGACTTTTGCCCGGCAGCAGTACATAGCTACTGCACAGACCGCCTGCTTCGACGGCTTTTTCCACATTCACGAAAACGACACGGTGGAAAATACCGGTTACCTGATGCTGCAGGAATTGCTGTACCGCGAGGCGTATGGGGATGAGGAGGCTTTCGTACGGGCACGGCCGCTGATGGACTGGGCACTGGAGGAGCAGCTGCGGCAGCTGCATCACGGGATGCTGCCGTTCAGTGGGGACGAAACCTATGTGGCGGGCGGCATCGTTCCGCGCACGATGCTCAACCACGGTTCGATCGAATCGACCATGCTGTTCCGTACGGCGATGGTGCGGTACCGGGAGGCGTGTGACCAGCGGGGCTGGACGCTGCCGTGCCGCGGGGAACTGGAACGCGCACTCGGGGAGATCGATGCACGCTTCGATGAAAACTTCCGGCGCGGCGGGCACTATGTGGCGAATTCCCTCCGGCGCACCGAGGGGCTGGAGGAGCCGGCGTTCCGTCACGGCCTGTGCGTAAACTTCCGTCACGGGCAGTGTGTCAACAAAGATGCCTTCGGCTGGCTGATCCGGGTGGACGAGGGACAGTATGTGTGCCCGGAGTGCCTGGCGAAAAAACGGATGGATCTGCCGGTGTGCCGCGAGGAATATCCGCTCAAGAGCCCGCTGCTTATGGCGGATTATATCGGCTGCGGGCTGATGGATGCGGATATCCGCCGTCAGGCGGTTGCCGGCTATTTGGAGCAGTTCCGGAAAACCGGTACGCTTGCGACGAACGACGGCGGCAATCGCTGTCTGGGTTACGATCCCGGCCTGCTTCTGTATGCTGCGGACAGCTGCGGTTTTGCGGCGGATGACCTGCTGGCATATATGCTTTCGCTTCAGGATGAGGCGGGTATGTGGGCGGAATACTATGACGATAACCGACCCGCGCCGGGGTATACCCGCTGCCGTCCCTGGGAGAGCGGCATCAATATTGAAGCGGCGCTGCGGTACCTGCAGGCGCAGGGATAAATGCGAAAAATGCGCCAGTCGGTTCCGAAAATAGTGGATTGTATTTTTGGGTACAGATGCTATAATGGACAGGGAAAGGGACATTTTTCCACTTTGCCGAAAGGAGAAGAGGGTTTATGAAAAAATTTCCGATTGCCCTGCAGCTGTATTCGGTGCGCGGGGATATGGAGGCGGATTTCACCGGCACGCTGAAAAAGGTGAAGGCGCTGGGGTATGACGGCGTGGAGTTTGCGGGGCTGTTCGGCCGCAGCGCACAAGAGGTGCGGGCGCAGCTCGACGAGATCGGTCTGCGGGGGATTTCTGCCCACGTGCCGTATGCGGAGATGATGACTGACCCCGAAAAGGTGCTCAGCGATTATGCGGCCATCGGCTGCAAGTATATTGCGATCCCGTATGCGGAGGAGGCCTATCGTCCGGGTGGAGAGAAATTTGAGGAAATGACCGAAAATGCCAAAATGCTTGGCCGTATCGCCAGGGAAAAGGGCATGATCCTGCTGTATCACAACCACGATTTCGAGTTTCAGAAGATCGACGGCGAATACGGGCTGGATATCCTGTACAAGCGCGTGCCCGCTGACCTGCTGCAGACCGAGCTGGATACCTGCTGGGTGAACGTCGGCGGCGAAGAACCGGCGGCCTATATCGAAAAATACGCCGGCCGTGCGCCGGTGGTGCATCTGAAGGATTTTGTGATGCCGGGCAAAAAGCCGGAGAAGCTGTATGCGCTCATCGGCATCGATGATGGTCAGCAGACCGAGGAATGTACGGCGTTTGAGATGCGGCCCAATGGCTACGGTGCGCAGAATTTCCCGGCGATCCTCGCGGCGGCCGAAAAGGCCGGCACGGCGTGGGTGGTCGTGGAGCAGGACGAGCCGACAAAGGGGCTGACGCCGATGGAATGTGCGGAAAAGAGCATCACATATCTGAAAAGCATCGGCCTGTAAGCAATAAAAACATAAAACACATAGATCCGGAACCGGAGGAACGCCTTTTTGGCGGGCCTCCGGTTTTTTTATGAAAAAATGGGCATACGAAATGAAGCGGCAGGTTTTTGCGCATTCTTTCCGCATTTCCTGCGCCTGTCGTATAAATTGCCGCAGATGCGGAAAAAATAGGGCACATAACTGCACAGGAAAGAGGGGCGTTTTTCATGGATGTCACGGGCAAGGAATACCAGCAGATGAACAAGCAGGTCGCACCAAAATCGCCGGTCGCCGTCAACTGCGTCAAGGCGTTTCTCATCGGTGGCCTGATCTGTACGCTGGCGGAGCTGATCGCGCAGCTGGCGATGTCGGCGGGGCTGGAGGAAAAGCTGGCGCGGCTGACCGCGTCGATTGCGCTGATTTTCCTGAGCGTGGTGCTCACCGGCTTCAACGTCTACGACAACATTGCGAAGCACGCCGGCGCCGGCACACTTGTGCCGATTACCGGTTTTGCCAACGCGATTGTGTCCCCGGCCATTGAGTTCAAGGCGGAAGGGCTCGTGCTGGGACTTGGTGCGAAAATGTTCACCATCGCCGGCCCGGTGCTGGTCTACGGCATCACCGCATCGGTGGTGTACGGGGTGATTCTGTTCATCGTCGGCATGTTTTAAGGAGGGGATACCGATGCCGGAACGCAAAGGCCAGTTTACCGTTACGCTGTCAAGCCGCCCGACCATCCTGGGCTACGCCGCTGTGGCGGGGAAAAAGGAGGGGGAAGGCCCCCTCGGGCGCTATTTCGATTATATTTTTGAGGATACCACGCTGGGGGAAAAGACCTGGGAGAAAGCCGAAAGCGCGCTGCAGCGCGAAGCGTTCACCCGGGCACTCGACAAGGCCGGCATGTCGCCGTCCCAGGTGAATTACCTGTTTGCCGGCGACCTGCTCAACCAGAGCATCGCCTCCACCTTCGGGCTGCGGGAATACAATGTGCCGCTGTTCGGCCAGTTCGGCGCCTGCTCAACGATGGCACAGACACTGGCGATGTCCTCGATTTTTGTGGACAGCGGTGCGGCAGACCTGTGCTGCGCGGTGACGTCCTCTCACTTCTGCACGGCGGAGCGTCAGTTCCGTTTCCCGCTCGAATATGGCGGGCAGCGTACACCGACCTCGCAGTGGACCGCCACTGCGTCCGGCGCGGCGGTCGTCGGGATGGGCGGCGGCAAGGTGCATGTCGAGGCGGTGTGCGGCGGACGCATCACCGATCTCGGGGTCACCGACGCCAACAACATGGGCGCTGCGATGGCGCCCGCGGCGGCGGATACCATTTTCAATTTTCTGACCGACACCAACACCAAGCCGGAGGATTACGACCTGATTCTGACCGGCGATCTGTCGGCGGTGGGCAGCGAGCTGCTGCAGGAGCTGCTGCAGCGCAAGGGGATCGATCTCGGCACCCGTCACGCGGACTGCGGGCTGATGATGTACGACCGGCATACCCAGGACGTGCACGCCGGCGGTTCCGGCTGCGGCTGTTCGGCGGCGATCGTGTGCTCCTATCTGCTCAGCAAGATGGAGCGCGGCGAGCTGCACAACGTCCTGTTTGTCGGTACCGGTGCGCTCATGTCCACCACATCCTCCCAGCAGGGGGAGAGTATTCCGGGCATCGCCCATCTGGTGCAGCTGGTTTCACGCTGACGCAAACGCCCTGCGGGCCGGCAGCCCGCAGGGCGTTTGTTTATACAGGCTCATATCATCGGGCGGCACGTCAGCTCGTATAGTCCTCGAGCAGGCGGGCGAGCTCTACCTCGTCGGCAACTTCAATGCCGGCGGAAATGCGTTGCTGCTCTTCGGGCGGCAGCGTGGACACATACACATCAAACACCTCGTCGGGCGAGGGCGAACCCGCCAGAAACACCGCGAGCTTTCCCTCCCATTCACCGATGCGGTAGGCCGCGGCGGCAACGGAAGAAACGGCGGGAGCAGAGTAACCCGCCGATACTGCCGGAGGGACGGAGGACGATTCCGGCGGCCCCGGCGGTTCGCGCCGTACGGCGGCCAGTGCCGCCAGCGGCAGGCTGACGGCCAGCGCGGTGCCGCACAGCAAAAGCGGCAGCCGATAATGGTAAAGCCAGTTTTTTATGGGCATATACAGACCACCTTTGCGGTAATTTTGCCGGATGTCCATATTCTTGGCGATTTCTGGGCAAAATATCCATAACCGGCCGAAAATCCGCCGTATACCCGCCGCGGCTGCCCGCAGCAGCAGGCGGCACATCGGAATTTGTTAAGAAAAAATGACAAATTAGTTTGGCAGATCTTACAATTTTGATATTTGACATTTAGGGGCCTGTGCTATAAGATTGGAAAAGCAGCGGTACGGGCTGCGGTTGAATCACTCTGGGACAAAGGAGGAATGACAGCATGTTTTCGAAGCTGTCCGCCAAATGGAAGGCTTTTCGCCGCAAGCGGCCGGTAAAGATCACGCTGAAGATCCTTTCTGCCATTTTCAAATGCCTCGCGACCATCATACTGGTGGGGGCGATCACCGCCAGTGTTGTCGGCTGCGTGATGATGGTGTATGTGTTTGCCAATTTCGGGAACGGGGATGATATGCCCTCCCTTGATGTGCTGATGGAAAACGAGACGAGCATCGTGTATGTGAAGGACAGCGCTACCGGCGAGTTCGTTGAACAGCAACGCATGGAGGGAACCAACAGCATCTGGAAGGATCTCGAAGAAATGCCGCTGCATATGCAGCATGCGATTGTGGCGATCGAGGACGAACGGTTCTACGACCACTACGGCGTGGACTGGAAGCGTACCATTTCCGCGATGGCCAACCTGGTGCTCCATTTTTCGGACGTTGAATACGGCGGTTCCACCATTACGCAGCAGCTTGTCCGGCTGGTTACCGATGAAAAAGAACACAGCATTCAGCGAAAAATCACCGAGATTTTCCGCGCAATTGAACTGGAACAGGAATATTACACCAAGGAACAGATTCTGGAGGCCTACCTCAACATTATGCCGCTGACCGGCAATATCGTGGGGGTTGGCGCCGGCGCCAACTACTATTTCGGCAAGGAGGTCGAGGACCTGTCTTTGGCCGAATGCGCCGTGCTGGCGAGCATTACCAACAACCCCTCCCTGTATAACCCGTACACGCATCCCGAAAATGTCCGCAGCCGGCAGCGGGTTGTGCTCAGAAAGATGTATGAGCTCGAATGGATCACCGAGGAGGAATACAAGCAGGCGCTCGGCGAAGAACTCCATTTCCAGAGCAGCGTCAAGAACGTCGGTATTGAAAGCTACTATACTGACCTGCTGGTGGAAGACGTCATTGCCGCGCTGCAGGAGCGCTACGGGTACACCTACCGCTATGCGGAAAACATGGTCTACCACGGCGGCCTGCGGATTTACTCGGCGGAGGATCCGGAACAGCAGAAGCTCGTGGAGGATATTTTTGCCGACGAGGACAATTTCCCCGCCAGTCTCGAGGGCGACGAGGAAGACCCGCAAAGTGCCATCTATATCATGGATTATACCGGCCGTACGGTGGCAACGGTCGGCGCACGCGGGGAGAAAACCGCCAACCGTGTGCTCAACCGCGCCACCCAGTCCACACGTCAGCCCGGTTCGGCGATGAAGCCGATTGGGGTTTACGCTCCCGCGATTCAGATGAATATCGCGCATTTCTCCTCGCTGGAGCATGACATGTATATCACCCTGCCCGACGGCAGCCGGTGGCCGGTTAACTACGAATCCCGTTTGTCCGACAACGGCTATACGCCGCTGGAGGTTGCGCTGCAAAAATCCCTCAACACCGTACCGGTGCGCCTGCTGCAGGAGGTTACTCCCCAGCGCAGCTTCGACTTTCTCACCGGACCGCTGGGATTGACCTCGCTGGTAACCAGCCTGGAAACCGAATCCGGCTTGCGCACCGATATCGATCTGGCGCCGCTGGCACTCGGCGGTCTGACCAAGGGGGTTTACTGCCGCGATATGGCGGCAGCGTACCAAGTGTTCGGCAACGGCGGCACATACAACAAGCCCTATACCTTCTACCGCGTGGCCGACAGCGAAGGAGAAGAACTGCTCAAGGGCGGCACCCAGATGACTGTACAGGCGCTGGATACCGATTCGGCGTATGTGATGAACCGGCTGCTCCAGCGGGTTATTCGCGGTCCGAGCGGTACGGGACGCGGCCTGCAGGGCTCCTGGTCGGGTGACTGGGGCGTGTTTGCCAAGACTGGTACCACCAGCGACAACAAGGACGTGTACTTTGCCGGCGGCACGCCGTATTTTGTGGGCGCGTGCTGGTTCGGCTATGACGACAACCAGCAGATGATCAGCAGCCAGACCGGCGGCGCACGCAGTCTCTGGAATGCGGCCATGCTGGCACTGCATCAGAATCTGGAAGCCAAGAACTTCGATGAATTCAAGGGCACGACGGTGGAGGCGCCGTATTGCAGTGATACCGGCATGCTCGCCACCTCCAACTGCCCGCATACGGCAACCGGTGTGTACAAGGCGGACAACACGCCCGGGTACTGCACCACCCATCCCGAAAGTACGCCGGACCCGAAACCCGATCCTGATCCCGATCCGGTTCCGGATCCTTCTGAGCCGGGCAGCAACCCCTCCTCCGGAGAGGGCAGTAACACGGGCAGCTCCGCTCCCTCTGACTCTTCGACTCCGCCCGCCTCCTCGGATGCTTCCAAACCGGAAGAGGAATAAACCATTGCTGAAATATGAAATCCCGCCGGCGCCTGCAGACGCCGGCGGGATTTTGTTTTGCCTGATTTGGCATTTTATCCAGAATCGCGGCGGGGATTTTGCGCTTCGTCGTGGAAACCGGGAAACTGCCGCTGCCCTCTTGCAATTTGCCGGTGGGCATGGTATAGTGTATTTCATTACGGGACATTCGTGCACAGGTGGTGGACACAATGGAAGGATCGGCCGAACGGAAACGTCTGTTGCTGGTAGATGCCGACGCGCTGCCCGAGGTGTTTGCGCGGGTGGTGGATGCCAAACGATTCCTCGCCACCGGCGAGGCGGCAACGGCGGCAGAGGCCTCGCGCCTGGCTGGGATATCCCGCAGCGCGTTTTACAAATATAAGGATGCGGTGTTCCCTTACGATGAAAAACGGTCCGGGCGCATTCTGACAGTGCATATGGTGCTCCGGGACCGGCCAGGCGTGCTTTCAGCGGTGCTGTCCGCGTTTGCGGATGCGGGAGCCAACATCCTGACGGTCAATCAGAATATCCCGGCGGGCAACGTCGCTTCGGTATCGGTATCGGCGCGTACCGACCGGCTGCAGATGCCGGTGGATGCCTTTATCGGCGTACTGCGGCAGCTCAACGGTGTGCAGCGGATTGCCCGCATTGCCGGAGAAGATCAGCGGGAAGCCGTCACACAGGAGACGTCCCCCGAATAAGTAAGGAATAAGACGGCAGGTGCGCGGCCGGCGCATAACGGCCTTTGACGCGCCGCCCCGGCTGCGGCGGGAATACCAGCAGGAAAGGAATGGAGATACTATGATCAATGTGGCTATTTTGGGACATGGAGTCGTGGGTTCCGGTGTGGCGGAGGTGCTGCGGCGCAACGCGGCGAGCATTGCCCACAAGGCGGGACAGGAGATTGCCATTCGCCGGATTCTCGATCTGCGGGAGTTCCCGGATCTGCCGTATGCGGATCTGTTCACCAAGAATTTCGACGAGATCCTGCAGGATCCCGAAATTCAGATCGTGGTGGAGACGATGGGCGGGCTGCATCCTGCTTACGATTTCGTGAAAAGCTGCCTGCTGGCCGGCAAAAGCGTTGTAACCTCGAATAAGGAACTGGTTGCTGCAAAGGGCGACGAGCTGCTGGCCATCGCCAAGGAGAACAACCTGAATTTCCTGTTCGAGGCGAGCGTGGGCGGCGGAATCCCGATACTGCGCCCGATCGATCAGTGCTTGGCGGCCAACGAGGTCTACGAGATCGCCGGTATCCTCAACGGCACGACCAATTTCATGCTCACCAAAATGGCGGAGGAGGGCATGCCCTTTGCGGATGCGCTTGCGCTCGCACAGGAGTTGGGCTATGCCGAGCGGGATCCTTCCGCCGATATCGAAGGGCACGACAGCTGCCGAAAAATCTGTATTCTGGCTTCGCTGGCATTTGGCCGGCATGTATATCCATCACAGGTGTATACGCAGGGTATATCCACCATCACCTCCGCTGATGTCCGCTATGCAGCGGCCTGGGGCGGCGTGATCAAGCTGATCGGCATCGCCCGCAAGCTGGAGGACGGCCGGCTGCACGCGCTGGTTGCACCGATGCTGCTGCCCGGCAGCAGCCTGCTCGCGGATGTCAACGATGTATTCAACGGCATCATGGTGCGCGGGGACGCGATCGGCGACGTGGTGTTTTACGGCCGTGGCGCGGGCAAGCTGCCTACCGCGAGCGCGGTGGTTGCCGACGTCATCGATGAGGTCAAGCATCTGAAAGCGCGCAAATACCAGTTCTGGGAGCCGGGCAGCGAGGATTATGTGGTGGATTACCGCAAAGGCGAAACCGCGATGCTCCTGCGGCTGCACTGCACGGATGCTGAGGCGGCCTTTGCGCAGGCGCAACAGCTGTTCGGTGAGGTGCAGCGGCTGCACGCCGACGGAGAAACGGCGCAGGATCTGGCATTTGTGACCCCGGTTATGCCGGAGGAACGCATCGACGAGCAGATTGCGGCCTTTACCGATGCAAAGGTGGTCAGCCGCATCCGCGTAGCGGATTTTTGATCCATGCGGCAGACGGCCGCACGGCGAAGCCTGGGAGGTGAAACGCATTGCTGAAAATGACCGTGCCGGCGTCGAGTGCCAACCTGGGAGCGGGTTTTGACTCGCTGGGACTGGCGCTTACGCTTTACAACCGGGTGTGGATGGAAGAGGCCGACGGCTGTCGGATCGAAAGTGCCGACGGTGTGGCGATTCCCACCGACGAAAGCAATATGATTTACCAGACCGCAAAGGGGCTGTATGAACGCTGCGGGCGTCCGTTCCACGGGCTGCATATCCGGCAGGAGAACAACATTCCGATGACCCGCGGGCTGGGCAGCTCGTCCGCCTGTCTGGTGGCGGGACTGCTGGGCGCAAATACGCTGCTGGGCTGCCCGTTGTCGGAGGAGGATCTGGCCGATCTGGCGGCGGAACTGGAGGGACACCCCGACAACACCGCACCGGCGCTGCTCGGCGGGCTGGTGACGGCGGTGATGGAAGGCGGCCGGGTGTATACGGTCAGCGTGCCGGTGTCGGAAAACATCCGCTTTGCTGTGTTCATTCCGGATTTTGAGCTGAAAACCGAGGTCGCCCGTGCGGCGCTGCCGGAACAGGTATCCCGCGCGGATGCCGTATACAACCTCTCCCGTGCGGCGCTGATGACCGCGTCGCTGTGCAAGGGGGATTTTTCCCACCTGCGGGTCGCGGTGCAGGATCGTTTGCACCAGCCGTATCGTTTCCCGATGATTCCCGGGGCAGAGCAGGTGTTTTACATCGCTTACGGGCTCGGCGCCTATGCGGTCGCGATCAGCGGTGCGGGACCGTCGATCCTGGCGGTCATCGACAGTGCCGACGCCGCCTTTGCCGAAAAAGCCGCTTTCCGGCTGCGCGAAGCGGGGCTTACCGGCTGGCAGGTGCAGCTGTTCAGCTGTGACAGCCGCGGCGCGACGGTGGAGTTCGAGGGATGACAGGATGGCTTTTTCTCTGTGTACAGGGTCGCTTCGGCGGCTGAATAAGAAAGGGTGGAAACAAGGTTTATGCTGATTGTACAGAAATTCGGCGGCAGTTCGGTCGCCAATGCTGAGCGGGTGTTTAACGTGGCGGGCATCGTCACCGATACCTACAAGGCGGGACACGATGTGGTGGTGGTGGTATCCGCGCAGGGGGACACCACCGATGATTTGATCGAAAAAGCAAAGGAGATCAATCCATACGGCAGCAAACGGGAGATGGATATGCTGCTGAGCGCCGGCGAACAGATTTCCATCGCGCTGCTGGCGATGGCGATTGAGAAGCTGGGCTGCCCGGTCGTCTCTCTGCTCGGCTGGCAGGCGGGCTTCAATACCGACTCGACTTATTCCGCTGCCCGGATCAAGAAGCTGACGCCGGAGCGCATCCGCACTGCGCTGGATAAGCGGCGCATTGTGGTAGTCGCCGGTTTCCAGGGCCTCAACCGCTATGGGGATATCACTACGCTCGGCCGCGGCGGTTCGGATACCAGCGCAGTGGCCATCGCGGCGGAGATGCACGCCGATCTGTGCCAGATTTACACCGACGTCGAAGGGGTGTATACCGCGGATCCCCGCAAGGTGCCCGGTGCGCAGAAACTGGAGGATATTACCTACGACGAGATGCTCGAACTCGCGACGCTCGGCGCGCAGGTGCTCAACAACCGTTCGGTTGAGATGGCGAAAAAGTACAATGTGGAGCTGGAGGTCCTTTCCAGCCTGAAACGGGTGCCCGGCACCAAAGTCAAGGAGGCGGTCAAAATGGAGAAAATGCTGATTAAGAGTGTGGCGAAGGATACCAATGTGGCCCGTGTGATGATCGTGGGCGTGCCGGATGAGCCGGGCATCGCGTTCAAGATTTTCTCCCGTGTGGCGAAGGCGCATATCAATGTCGACATCATCCTGCAGTCGGTCGGCCGCGACGGCACCAAGGACATCACCTTCACCGTCCCGGAGGATAAGGGCGAAGATGCGGTTGAGGCGCTGCGCGAATATTGTGACATGGTTGGGGCAAAGAGCCTGTCGTACGATACCCATGTCGCTAAAATTTCGGTGGTGGGCGCCGGGATGGAAACCCACGAGGGCGTTGCGTCCCGTATGTTTGAGGCGCTCGCCGATGCGAACATCAATCTCCAGATGATCTCCACGAGCGAAATCAAGGTGTCGGTGCTCATCGACAAGGAAGACGCTGACCGTGCGGTTTCCGCGGTGCATAAGGAATTCTTTGAATAAGAACATAAAAAACGGCGCACGGTACTACCGTGCGCCGTTTTTTTACGTGTCTGCCGCTCATTTCTGAAGGTTTTATGAAGCCGGACGAAAGGATTGCCGAAGGTACTGGACAGCAGGACGACGGGGTAGTATGCTGTAAGCAGCGGAGAATGAACAGCTGCCGTGTGCCGGATTTCCCGCACACCGCGTAAAGTTTTCCGAAAAACAGAAAAATAAAGGAGCGATCCGATATGATTTGTACACGCTGCGGGACAGTCAATCCGGACAACGCAGTTTACTGTGCACGCTGCGGAAGTCCGATGGCACAGGGAAATCCCGCGAACAGCCGTTGTCCGAACTGCGGCAGTCCCATCCATCCTATGGCAGCCGCGTGCCCGAACTGCGGTATGGTACTGCAGCCGGTAATTGTACCCGGTGTGACAGATCCGCGCAAATCCAAAATCGCCGCAGGGCTTCTGGGGATTTTTCTCGGCGGCCTGGGGGTACACAACTTCTATCTGGGCTATACCGGCAAGGCGGTAGCTCAGCTGATTTTGACTCTGGTCGGCAGCATTTTTGCCTGCTTCCTGTTCCCGCTGATTGCGGTGGGGGCATCCAGTATCTGGGGTCTGGTGGAGGGCATCCTGATCCTCGCCGGATCCATCAACGTGGATGGCCATAACGTGCCGCTGAAGGATTAGAAGGCGGCAGCAAAACATGCCGGCACAAGCTTGTTGTGCCGGCATGTTTTTTAAAGCGAAATTATACAATATGGAATAAAATAGAGCCATAATACGAATAGGTGTGCCAAATTCTCCTGCCGGACAGCGCATGTTATGTATGAAACTGGCAATACTGGAATTATAATTCCAGTCAGGAGAGGGCGTGACCGCACGTGTACAACAAGGTGGAAATCTGCGGCGTCAACACCGCCAATCTGAAGGTACTCAGCGAGAGCGAAAAGATGCGCCTGCTCAGGGAGATGCGGGCCGGGAACCGGAAGGCGAGAGAGGAGCTGGTCAACGGAAATCTGCGGTTGGTGCTCAGCGTAATTCAGCGGTTTACCCAGCGCGGCGAAAATCTGGACGATCTGTTCCAGGTCGGCTGCATCGGCCTGATTAAGTCCATCGACAATTTCGACATCAGCCAGAACGTGCGGTTTTCCACCTACGCCGTGCCGATGATTATCGGCGAAATCCGGCGGTACCTGCGGGATAACAACGCGATACGCATTAGTCGTTCGATGCGGGATACGGCCTATCGGGCGATGCAGATCAAGGAGAAGCTTACCACCGAAAAATTGCGGGATCCCTCGGTAGAGGAAATTGCCAAACAGATGGATCTGCCCAAGGAAGAGGTAGTGCTGGCGCTGGAATCGATTGTCGATCCGGTGTCGCTGTACGAGCCGGTTTATGCCGACGGGGGCGATACCATTTATGTGATGGATCAGGTCGGCGATCACAACGACGATAAGAACTGGCTGGATGAGATCGCACTCAAGGAAGCGATCCGGGGGTTGAGCGACCGTGAGAAACGGATCCTGAACCTCCGGTTTTTCAAGGGGATGACCCAAATCGAGGTCTCGGCGGAAATCGGTATCAGCCAGGCGCAGGTCAGCCGGCTGGAAAAAGGCGCGCTGGCGAGGATAAAAAAACAATTGTGAAGATAAAAACCGGGCGGCGCCTTTGTGGCACCGCCCGGTTCCTTTAAGCAGGAATAAGGGATCAGTCATACCGCCGGGATGAAAGTCGCTTACGGCTGCTGCCCGATTACTACCTGAATATTTCTTTCTTCGGATATATAACCATTTTTATCAAAATAAAGGTACTCTCCGTCGAGTACTATCGAGATCGAGTCGCTGGTGAGTATGGTGAGGTTCGAACGATTGTTCAGAGACTTTTCTCTGAAATGAGGAGCGCTTTCAAATTTTATGGTTTGGAGGGAGGCACAATCTTTAAACGCATCAGCAGACACGGCTGTACCGCGGGTTGGAATGAAGATAGATACCAGAGATGTGCAGCCACGAAACATATCCGCGGGGAGTGTCCGGTCTTCCCGCCGATTCAGGTTATCCCCGGTGACGGTTTTCAGTGAGGAACAGCCCATAAACATTTCAGAGAAATCTCCAAAGAAAAACGGGGTCAGGTCAATGGTTTCCAGCGAAGTGCAGTTTTTGAACATGCCTTTTCCGCCGACTTTTCGTTCTATAAAATACGTAATGTTTACGGTCTTCAGATTCATGCAGTTTTCAAATACATAATTACCCATTTCGGTGATGGTGTCCGGTATGGTTACCGAGGTGAAGCCTGCACCCGAAAAGGCCCGGTCTGCGATCGCCGTGACGGGTTTTCCCATATAGACCTCCGGAATGGTGAGATCGCGCAGGTCGCCGCGATATCCGGTGACAGTGAGGGTGCCATCGCTGTTTTCCTGCGTTTTCAGCGCGTCGGCAAGGGCATCGCATTCCAGCTCTATGGTTCTGCCCGCATTGACGTCAAAATCCGCCTTTCCCTCTATCCTGTCCCGCAGAAAAGACGTTTCCCGGATGGTGAGGGTACGTTTTTCCGCGGTTTCCGCAGCGGGAATAACCAGCGTGACGGTGCTCACATAAGAGGAACGGGAGTCATCCCAGGCGGTATCGATACTCGAAATTTTATATTGGCTCGAGTCGGTAGAATAGACACAGTTTTTTTCCGCTGCGCTGTCATCGACCAATATATCCAGAATCAGATCCCGGCTGGGATTGCTGTATTCGAGCTGTACGGTGACCGGCGTGTTGTAGGGTACCTGCGTTGCGGCAAGCGTGGCTTTCCGCAGATCGGCCGTTTTTGCGACCGACAGTGAAAGCCGCCGGACTTCTGCTTTTGAAGCCGCCCGGACGTTCTGCAGGAGCGTGCCGGCATTTTTGTAGCCGATATAAATGGGTTTGTCCTTTAGCTCGGTTTCTTCTGGAGTGCTTGGGATGGAAGCAGGCGTGCTTGCTTCAGTCTCTGATTGCTCTCCGGAGCTGATCGGCGCTTTCGTACTTTCGCTTTCCTCCGGCAGCGGGGATTCCGAAGAGGCGGTGGTATCGTTGGTGTCGGCGGGGACGGAACGGGGACCTCCAGACCAAAGGAAGACCACCAGCAGAATAGGAATGGTAATCAGCAGTACTGCTGCAGCACTGGCCAGAAGAATTAGGTTGCGTTTAGATAGAGAAATAACAAAAGGTTTGGTATTGCCGGAAGAATCCTCTACCGGATTCTTTCCGCAATAGGGGCAGAATGTGCTGCCGTCGGGAGCTTCTTTTCCGCAGTGTTTACAAATCATAACACAACACCTCTCCATAAGATATTTTCCAGAATTTGAGGTATTTTACGCAAAAAGCATATTTCATCAATAGTATACCACGAGCTTTGAGCGGTGGCAAGGGGGTATCGTTTATTTGTTAGGTGGGACGTTTTCGGTTTGTGCTATGTAAGAGGGATACGATGACCAACGAGAAGATACGGCGGCTGATCATCCGGCAGTCCACCATCGGCCTGCACCGGGGCCATCTGCCGGTCGTCGGTTGTGGTTCTGTTACAGACTGGCAGAAAAGTCAAAACCGGAACGTGCCTACACGGCCCGTTCCGGTTTTTCATGTCTCTATATCAAAATCTACTGCCCGGCTGCCCTGATAATGCAGGATGCCCCGGTTTCCCGGTTCCATCCGATCGTACAGCAGAGGGGATGCATCGAATTTGCGGATGCTGCCGTTCATCTCAAAGGTCAGCAGATGCCGGCTGCTGACTGCGGGATACCGACCATACACGGGCAGCAGAGGATTGGTCACCGTTTCTTTGCCGAGCAGGATTGCCGGTACAGCGCGCTGCGGCCGTACCCGGCCGCGGAAAAACCGATACAGCAAGCCGAAGACGATCACCAGAAAAAACGCGCTGCCGAAAATACAGCCGAGAATAGACGGCCAGCCTATACCACCCATCTCCTCGTTTGTCGTTATATGATCAGTATAATACGACATGTAACGGATGTAAAGTTCTGTCAGCAGGAAACGCCGCATATACTTCGTATACAGACAGCTGCGGCGCAGTATGCGGCGCCGGGAGCGATAAAGGAGTTGACGGATATGCTTTGCAGGATCACGGACATGCACAACAAAGAGGTCATCAATGTCAGCGACGGCCGCCGTCTGGGCTGCGTGGACGATGTCGAGGTGGATACCCATACTGCGCAGCTGGTGTCGATTGTCATTCACGGCCGGCCGAAGTGCATGGGGCTGATGGGCCACGACGACGACATCATCATCGGCTGGCGGGAGATCGAAATCATCGGCGAGGAAACCATTCTGGTCAACCACTGCCTGCCGGCGTGCGAAACCACCCGAAGGAAAAATGGCAGCATCCTCGGCGGCATTTTCGGCGGCTGAGGGTTAACCGGCGGTCCGCCGGGTCTGCCGGGCGGCGACGGCGATGAGCACGACGCTCACCAGCGCCAGCGCCGCCTGCGCCGCCGGCGGGGACAACCATACCCCGTCCAGTTCCAGAAGCGGCGGCAGGACGAACTGCAGCAGCAAAAACAGCACCACCAGCTCACCGTATACCAATAGGTAGGAGAAGGTGTTACGGCGGATGGAGTAAAAATAGGACGTAGTGATCCGGCACACCGCAATCGCCGGCGCACCGACCGCGAATATCGGCAATGCATGGCGGACAATCTGCGCGGCGTCGTCGGAGGCCCCGAACAGTGGGGAGACGATATCCCGTACAGAAAAGGCGACAGCCATATAAACGGCGGACAGTGTCAGTGCCACGACGTAGGCGATGTTGCGTGCTGTCCGCGCCTCCCGTATCTCTCCCTTTCCCAGATGGAAGCTGATCAGCGGCTGGCAGCCGTCACCGACCCCCTGAAGAAGCAGCAGGACAATGCAGTGCACATAGGCCACCACCGCATAGGCCGCAACAGCGGCATCTCCGCCGTAGGCCACTGCGCTGCGGTTGATGAGCAGCAGGACAATATTCGGGGACATAGCCAGGCCGAACGGCGACAAGCCGGTGGTCAGGATCTGCCGGACGAGCGCACCCTGCGGGAGAAAATCCCGACGGTCGAGGAAGCGCATTTTGCGCAGCAGAAACAGAATGCACGGCAGCGCGGTGACCGCCTGACCGATGATGGTGGCGAGCGCCGCGCCTGATACGCCCAGCTGAAGTCCGGCCACAAACCAGGCGTCAAGCACGATATTGGTCACAAAGCCGCCCACCATCGCGAGCATTGCCAGCAGCGACGCCTCGTAATTGCGCAGCATCGGGGTAAAGCCGGTGGCCAGAATCTGAAAGACGGAGCCGAGGATGATGATGCGGATATAGTCGGCGGCAGCCTCCAGCACCTCGCCCCGTGCGCCGAGCAGGCCCAGCAGGGGGCGGTAGCACAGCAGCAATCCCCCGAGGACAAGCAGGCAGGCGATCAGCAGCAGGATCAGGGTGTTGCCCAACAGGGTGCGCTCTTTTCTGGTGTCGTCCCCGCCGCGGGCTACCGCGAGCGGGATGGCGCCGCCCATGCCGATGCCGGTGCCTACCGCCTGGATCAGCGCGGTGAGCGGATACGCGATATTGATGGCCGCCAGGCCGATATCTCCGGTACTGCGTCCGACGAAAAAGCCGTCGACAATTGCATAAAGTCCCGAGAAAGCAAACGCCAGCATGGACGGAAAGACAAAGCGCCAGAATTTTTTGAACATAATTACCTCCACAGAAGGTGTCGAAGCCGGCGGCGCCCGAAAGGGGACCGCTTCATCACCGCAATTTATAACGGATTTTCATCGCGGTGTCAAGCCTTTTCCTATCGGTACGGCTTTTTGCGTGGAGGCAGGACACTGCGGCGCATCCGGCGAAACTGGTGTCCATGCGGGATTCTTTGGCCGAACTGAAAAAACGCTTGCATTGCAGCAAAAACCGTGGTATACTATACCAGCTGCGGAATTACCGCGGCAAAACACACGCAGCAGAGGGCCGCGTCCGGTGCCGCCAAAGGCGGTGGGCGCGGAGATACTGTCTGCGGCGGAAAAAACCAAGGAGGAAATGTATTATGGCAGTCGTATCCATGAAACAGCTGCTGGAAGCCGGTGTCCATTTCGGTCACCAGACCCGCCGCTGGAACCCCAAAATGGCCCCGTACATCTTTACGGAGCGCAACGGCATCTACATCATTGACCTGCAGAAGACCGTCCGCAAGCTGGAAGAGGCGTACATGTTCGTGCGTGATCTCTCCGCCGAGGGCAAGACCGTTCTGTTTGTCGGCACCAAGAAGCAGGCGCAGGATTCCATCCGTGAGGAAGCGATCCGTGCCGGCGCGCACTATGTCAATGCCCGCTGGCTCGGCGGCATGCTGACCAACTTCCGCACCATCCGCGGCCGTATCGCCCGTTTGGCGCAGCTGCGCGCGATGGAAGAAGACGGCACCTTTGATCTGCTGCCCAAGAAAGAAGTTATTAAGCTCAACCATGAGATTGAAAAGCTCGAGAAATTCCTCGGCGGCATCAAGAACATGGATAAGCTCCCCGGCGCCCTGTTCATCGTCGATCCCCGCAAGGAAAAGATCGCGGTGGCTGAGGCCCGTAAGCTCAACATTCCGATCGTGGCGATTGTCGATACCAACTGTGATCCGGACGACGTGGACTATGTTATCCCGGGCAACGACGACGCTATCCGTGCAGTCAAGCTGATCGCCTCCACGATGGCGAACGCCATCCTCGAAGGCCGTCAGGGTGAACAGGATGCGGCGGAAGAAACCGCTAAGGCCGAGGAAGAAACGGCTGAGGAAGCGGCCGAGGCGTAATCCGCTGGTTGGGCGCACAGAGCAGAACCGGAGACGACCAAAGCCTGCTGCACGGCAGGGATGTATATCGGGCGCAACGCCTGTATGCGGTATCTTCGGGATTTTGGACAGAAAGGAATGGTCATAAATGGCTTTTACGGCAAAAGACGTGGTCGCCCTGCGCGAGAAGACCGGCGTGGGCATGATGGACTGCAAAAAGGCACTCACCGAGACTGACGGCGATATGGAAAAGGCGATCGACATTCTGCGCGAGAAGGGTCTTGCCGCTGCGGCGAAGAAATCCAGCCGCATCGCCGCTGAGGGTCTGGTTTATGCATATGTTGACGACGTCAAAAAGGTCGGCGTGGTCGTGGAAGTAAACAGTGAGACGGACTTCGTTGCGAAGAATGCCGATTTTCAGGCGTTCGTCAAGACGGTGGCTGAGGTTGTCGCCGACAAGGCGCCCGCGGATGTTGCGGCGCTGCTCGAAATGCCTTTCCCGGGCGCGGGCACGGTGGCCGAAGTGCTGCGGGAAAAGGTGTTGGTGATCGGGGAAAACCTGAGCATCCGCCGGTTTGTCCGCTATGAGGGCGACTGTGTGGCGTATATCCACGGCGGCGGCCGGATTGGTGTGCTGGTTCGCTTTGAGGCGGACGCGGCGGCTTCCGGTTCCGAGGCGCTGGTGGAATGCGGCAAGGATGTCGCGATGCAGATCGCGGCGATGAACGCGACCTATCTCGATAAGAGCTGCGTGCCGGCTGAGGATATCGAGAAGGAAAAGGAAATCCTGATCGCGCAGATCAAGAACGATCCGAAAAACGCCAGCAAGCCTGAGGCGATCATCCACAAGATGGTTGAGGGCCGCATTGGTAAGTTCTATGAGAACAACTGCCTGCTGCAGCAGGCGTTCGTCAAGGACGGCAGCATGAACGTCGAGCAGTATATTGCCAGCAAGGCGAAAGAAGCCGGCGGCACGATGAAGCTTGTCGAGTATGCCCGTTTTGAAAAGGGCGAAGGCCTGCAGAAGCGCGAAGACGACTTCGCGGCTGAAGTGGCCAGCATGGTGAAATAAGTTCGGAAAGCAAACCGCAGCCGTCCCGCTCTGTACGAGCGGGGCGGCTTTTGTCGTGGAAAACCACTCGCCCGGCGAGTGGTTCAGGAGAGCTTAAAGCGATAAGAGACAGAGAAAAACGCCCTTTGCAAAAATGAGAATGCAGTTGGCAGACCGCATTCTCATTTTTGCAAAGGGAGGACATTCAGATGAGCCTGAACGACGTAGTCTATCACACACGAAATGGAATACCATGAGAAACGAGAGGCGGTAGGAAAGATCTTAAGGCTGCTATGTGACTGGAAAGAGGTAAAGAATATACAAGTAATGCCCCGACCATGGGCATATGCTGGTAGAGATACTGCTAAAGATGGCAGTATCGAGTCCCATGGGATACCTGAAGGGAAGGAGCGGTACGAGGCTGTACGAACAATTCGGAGAACTGAAATACAGGAGCCGAGAGTTAGGGGACTATGTGGGCACGACAGGTAAGAATGCGAGCCGTATAGCGGAGTACATTGCCATTCAATTGAAAGAAGATGAGTTGGACAAGCAGATGACTATGAATGAATTCGTCCCGTTTACGGGCGGCAAGTAACGGTCCTTGCGCGGCTGGCAGACCGTATATCTGCGAGGGCCATAGGGCTTTGCCCGCATATGAAAGGCCTCCGGCTTTGCCGGGGAATATTTACTTGGCGGGCTCATCTGGCTGCAGCGGCAGATACCATAGCAGCTGTATTTCCTCCCGGCAGCCGGGTTCACGGAAGTAGGCACGGGTATGAATACCGCCAAGCACTGCGCCCTGCCGATGGTAAAATTTTACCGCTGCAGCGTTGTTGTTCTGACACTCGATTTTCATTTCGGCGAATCCCTGTTCCCGCGACCAGTCGGCAGCCAGCGCAAACAGCCGGGTGCCAACCCCCTGCCGCTGGTACTCCGGCGACACCCGCAGATCCCACAGCACACTGAGGTCTTCCCGACCTTCAAGCATATCGACGCCGGAGGTGCGGGACGCGACCGCGGTTCCGGCAACCGGACGGCCGCCGTCGCAGGCGAGAAAAAACGCCCAGTTGGTCAGGTCGAAGCGGCGGGGCAGTTCGGCAAGCCGCTCGTACACGCCGAGGTCCTTGATCCGCGGCGGCACGGGTGTCTCCTGCAGCAGAAGACCGCCCAGACCACAGTTGACGGGCGTGACCGTGAAAATGCTGCGGATGTCCACCAGCATCGGGATGGTATCATACAGCGCCAGTTGATCCGGCGGCGTCCGTTTGTACAGCAGCATTGGAAAAGCCTCCTTGTCCTGTGCGGTGTTTGCCGTCGGCGGGATAGTGCACGTGAAGCGCCGCGGCTTCCTGGCCTCATTATAGTCGAGGAGACGTGTGCTGTAAAGAACCGGGGCACAGGATTTCGCCTGTGCCCCGGTGTATCCGTCCGGATAAAATGCTCAATACTGCTTGTTCCTTACAATATGCACTGCGCAGGCAAAGGAAACCGCAAGCGCCACGGCAACCAGCAGCGCCAGCAGCCAGGGCAGCGCCGACAGTATCGCAGGAGCGGGCTGCACCGGCAGATGGTCGGGATTCCGCAGCAGGGTGCTGATCCCGCCGGAAATTGCTGCCGGAACGGCGCACGCCAGGATCATCACGATCCGTCCTTTGTTGACGCCGAATTTGTAAAAAAGCGGGAACATAACTGCGGCACAGAATATGCCCACACCCAAGCTTGCCGTGGATACCACCAAGGCACCGGCAATGCGCTCCGGTTCGTTTCGCACCGCATAAATGACCGCCTGCAGGCCGGTGATAAAGCCGGTTCCCAGCAGGCCGAGGGACAGGCTGGTGAGATAGCGGGAGAGCACAATCTGCCATGCGGCGGCCGGTGTTGCGGCCAGCAGCTTGTCAAAGTGTGCCTGCTCATCGTAGGCGAAGCAGTTGATTGCCAACAGCACGACCAATGCGCTGAAAACGCTGGTAAGGAAACCGCTGTCGCTGGCGGCGAAGAGGCCGATAAATATCACGATATAAATGAGCATAAACAGCAGCTGACGGTTCAAAACCGTCCAATCCTTGACAAACAGACTTCTGACGGTTTTCACAGCGACATCCCTCTCTTTCGCGCCGGGTCCCCGGCAGCAGTGTTTTTCTCCTGACGGGAGAAGCTGAGCATGATTTCCTCCACGGTTGGCCGTTCGACGGCTAATTCCGGACAGCCGGCGAGGTCCGCCCGCATGCACAGCGCTTCCCCGCCAAAGCTGTTTTCGCGCAGGCCGATCAGCCGGTCCCGGCCAAGACGGCCGAGCTGTTCACGGCTGCCTTTGACCAGCACGTATTTATCCCGCAGTGCATCCTTTTCCTCGTGGAAAACCAGCCGGCCGTGGGACAGCATCGCGATGGTGTCTGCAATTTTGTCAAGGTCGCTGGTGATGTGAGTCGACAGCACCACCGCCCGCTGGTCGTCCTGCAGAAACTCCAGGAAAATGTCCAGAATTTCATCCCGCACCAGAGGATCGAGTCCGCTGGTCGGCTCGTCGAGGAGCAGCAGCCGGGGATTGTGACTGAGCGCTGCGGCAATGGACAGCTTCATTTTCATGCCGCGCGAAAATTCCTTCACCTTTTTGTTCTCCGGAAGGCCAAACCGGTGCAGGTAACTGGTGTACACTTCGGTGTCCCACTGCGCATACAGCCCGCGCATATAGCACCCGACCTGCCGTGGGGTGAGAATCTCATGGAAGCAGGGTTCGTCAAACACCACGCCGATCTGCTGTCTGACCGCCGCCGCGTCCCGGATGTTATCCAGGCCAAAAACCCGGATTTCGCCGGCATCCCGGCGCAGCAGGTTGAGGATCAGCTTGATGGTGGTGCTTTTTCCCGCGCCGTTCGCCCCGACAAGACCGGTAATGGTACCCGGTTCAACGGTCAGGTTCAGATTATCGAGGGTAAAATCGGAAAAACGTTTGGTCAGATGGTGGATTTCCAGAATATTGGCCGACATGGCTGTTCATCCTTTCCCGCCCGCACGGCGGCTCAGTCTTCCTCCTGGTACAGCAGATGCACGAGGGCACACACCTCGTCCGCCGTCACGCCGCCCAGCTTTGCCGCGGATACCGCATCGCTCAGATGCGCTTCCATCCGCTGCCGCTGTTCCTCACGGAACAGCTCGGCATTCTGCGCCGCAACAAAGCTGCCGCGGCCGGTCATCGTGACGATGAATCCTTCCCGCTCCAGCTCCTCATAAGCGCGCTTGGTGGTGATCAGGCTGATGCGCAGCTCTTTGGCCAGCAGCCGCATTGAGGGCAGCGCTTCACCCTCCTGCAGTTCGCCGGCCATGATGGCACTTTTGACCTGCCGCACGATCTGTTCATAGATCGGCGTATCGCCGGTGTTCCGAATCACAATATTCATCGGTTCCCCTCCGGTGTGCTTAGTGTATATATAGTATATACACAATATTTTATTCCTGTCAAGAGTCGGAAAGCAAAAAAATTTTCCAGCCGGGGGACTGGCGCAATGAACGCCGGGAGATATCGGTGGAAATCAGCATCGGCAGCCGCTTGGCGCAAAATGGGTTTGCTGTGATACAAAACCCGCCCGGACCTGTTAAAACAGGTCCGGGCGGGTTGGCTTACCGATTTTTGCACCGTCTGCGGTACAGCAGGAGGGTACCGGCCATCATCAGGGTGAACATCGCCAGGAGGTACAGCGGAAAAAAGCGGATGCCGCCGGCCTGCGCAATCAGACCGAACAGTGGCGGCATCAGCATGATGCCGAGGTAGGAGGCGGCCATCTGCGTACCCATCACAGCCTGGGAGGCATCCGCGCCGAAATGGGTCGGGGTGAGATGGATCATATTTGGAAAAACCGGACCATTTCCCAAGCCAATCATAAACAGAGCAAAACCCGCAAGGGCAGCCGGCTGTGCAAAAGCCAGCAGAAAGACGGCGGCCAGGGTGATGCCCTGACCGAGATGGAGCAGCTGCCGGGCGGACAGCTTTCCGGATAGCACGCCGGACAAAAAACGGCCCGCCGCCATGCCGATGTAGTAAAAGGTGATCGCGCGGGCGGCAGCATCCACCGGCATGCCTTTGGCGCCGGTCAAAAAGGTGCTTCCCCAGACGCCGCAGGTGTATTCCAGCGCGCAGGAACCGATGAACACGAGCCAGGCGACCCGCACGCCGGGAATACGCACCGCCTGCATAAGACCGATGCTGCGGGACACTTCCGCGTCCGGGGAGGGAACCGAGCGGCCGGCCCGCTTCCATAGCGGCAGTGCGAGAAGGGTGATCGCGGTGATGGCCAGCTGGAGCCAGAGCACCGTGCGGTAGCCGCCCCGCCAGCCGTCGCTGCCGGAGAGTGCCAGCGAAAGCAGATACGGGCTCAGGGACACCCCGATGCCGTAAAAACAATGCAGGAAACTCATATGACTGGCGCGGTAATGCAGGGCAACATAGTTGTTGAGTGCCGAATCCACCGCGCCGGCACCTAGTCCAAGCGGCACAGAAAACAGACACAGCCACAGCAGGTTTGCGGAAAACGAAAAGCCCAGCAGTGCGGCGGCGGTCATCGCGGTGCTTACGGCTGTTACCCATCCGGTGCCGAACCGCCGGATTGCCCGGGTGCTCAGCAGACTGGAAATGACTGTGGAGGCGGAGATCAGCAGTGTGACGGCGCTCGCCGCACCGACCGGAAGGCCGAACGATGTATATATGGCGGGCCATGCCGTTCCAAATAAAGAATCGGGTATGCCCAGCCCGATAAAGGCGATATAGATCACGACAAGCAGTACCGTTGTCACATGGCAGCGCTCCTTTTGACCTTTACTGCTGACAGTATAGCCGCTTAAAAGGCAGGATGTCAAGAAAAAGGCACCGGCGGAACCCGCCGGTGCCCTGGATGCTTGTGGAAGAAAATGGCTTGCTGCATACAGGCGCCGATCAGGCGTCTTTTTCCTTTTTGCGCAGGAAACGCAGCAGGACGAAATCAAAGAACGCCACGACCGCCGCCGCAATTACCGCAATCTGCAGCAGGCCGAAGCCCAGCCCTTCCGGTTCCGCGGCGATTTCCGCGAGAATGTTCCGGATGAACACGCCGCCGCACACGGCGGCAGCGGCGACACCTATAAACGGAATAGCGGTGAACAGGCCGCGCAGGCTCGGCAATTTTTCCGCGGGCAGCCGGCGCGAAAAACGCGCCATCATCCAGAAATTGACCGCCAGCGCGGCACAGATAACGGTGATCACCGCCACGGCAACCCAGTCGACCGATGCGAGGCCTACGATGGTAAAAGTACCGGTGGCTCCTTGCAGCTGCGGCGCGATCTTCAGCACGTCAAAAATTACGGCGGCCGCAATCGCCGCTTTCATCAAGCCGGAGAACAGCACCTCGAAATCACTGCGCTGCTGCTGCGGCAGTGTGCGGGTGATCGACTCGCTGCGGAAATCCAGCACGCGGGAGAGGTAGACGGCGCCCACCATCGTGATAAGGATTTCCGGAATCATGTAGGTGCCGTTGTAGCCGATGGAATACAGCCAGGCGTCCTGCGCGGGGATCGAAATGTCCCGCCATACCGCATAGCCGGAGATGATATGGCAGAGATAGCGCAGCGCGCCGGTGACCAGCGCGGCGAGCGCCAGGCCAGTGGACGGATCCTTGATTTTGCGGAACAGACCGCCCAGACCGAGCACACCGAAGGCGATGATGTAGTCGAACAGCACGATCATGACCGCGGCAAAGGCGCCAGTGGCGTAGGAAAGATTATTTGCGCCCAGCAGCAGCTGAAGCAGGCCGAAGGCCAGCGCGGTGAACAGGCCCCAGCCGGTGCCATGGCGGTAGGCAATGATGAGCACCGGCAGCATGCTGCATGCGGTGATGGATCCGCCGTATGGCAGATCGAGGATTTTGACGATGCTCAGCACCGTGGCGAACGCCAGCATGATGGCGCTTTCGGTCAGGCGGACCGAGCGGGTCATGGGTTTGCGTTGGTTCATGGGGATTCCAGCCTTTCTCAATGTCCGGGCACCGGCTGAAAAACGGCACAAGCGAACAAAAACCCCCTCCACATGGGTGTGGAGGGGGTAGACAGGACGCTGCAGGCGGCGCAGAACGCGCCGCATCCTATGAAAACATCCCTCCGCCGGTATTATCCGGATCAGGTTTCAGGGTTTAGAGCCGCGAGCTCATTCTCAGCCGGCCGGTCCGCCAGCACCCCTTGTTCACTTTTTCGCTTTCCGGGTGTCCGCAGGAAAGCAGAATTTTTCCTGCACGATTACTTTACACGATCCGACCGTTTTTGTCAAGCATCTGACGCGCTGGAAAACAGCCGGAAATCGTGGGCTTAAGCGGGCTGAGGCCCTTCCATAGCGTCACCCGGGGCCGAAATTTGTTGAGGTAAGCGACGAAATCGCGGGAAAGACGTCAAAATCCGGTGATAATGCCAAACTTTGCAGGATGAAAAAATAGGACTTGCAAAAATCTTTCGCATATACTAAAATTAAAAGGCATTTACGAATACAATTGCAATCTGAAAGGAGCCTGTTCTTCATGCCAATGTTGAAGGACCTGTCCAGGGAACAGTTGGAGGCCCGTCTGCGCGAGCTGCAGGCGGAGTACGGCGCGGCGTGCGCGAAGGGGCTGAAGCTGGATATGTCCCGCGGAAAGCCCGGCCCTGAGCAGCTGGACCTGACGATGGATATGCTCACCTGTGTGGACGTGCGCAGCGGATGCCGGATGGCGGACGGCGCCGATGTGCGCAACTATGGCCTGCTCGACGGGATTCCGGAGGCGAAGAAGCTGTTCGCGGATATTCTGGAGATGGCACCCGAAAATGTGATTGTGGGCGGCAACTCCAGTCTGAATCTGATGTTTGATTATATTGCCCAGGCATACAGCCGCGGGGTGTGCGGCGGTGAGCCGTGGTGTCGGCAGGGAAAGGTAAAATTCCTCTGCCCGGCGCCGGGCTATGACCGGCATTTCGGTGTGACCGAGTATTTCGGCATCGAGCTGCTGACGGTGGATATGACGCCGCACGGTCCCGACATGGAGCAGGTGGAGCGGCTGGCGGCGGATCCGCTGGTCAAGGGCATCTGGTGTGTACCAAAGTATTCCAACCCGGACGGCTACACCTATTCGGACGAGACGGTTCGCCGGCTCGCGGCGATGAAGACGGCGCCGGATTTCCGCATTATGTGGGACAACGCGTACTGCCTGCACCATCTCACCGACACGCCGGATATGCTGCTCAATATTTATGACGAGCTGAAAAAGCACGGCAACGAGGACCGGGTGGTGATGTTCTGCTCCACCTCCAAGATCAGTTTCCCGGGCGCCGGCGTTGCGGCAATGGCGGCCAGCCCCGCTAACATCGTGGACATCAAAAAGCGGATGTCCAGCCAGACCATCGGCTACGATAAGATCAACATGCTGCGCCATGTGCGCTTTTTCCGGGATCTCGACGGCATCAAGGCGCATATGCGGCTGCATGAGGCCGTTCTTCGTCCGAAGTTCGCTGTGGTTCTTGATACGCTGGAGCGCCGGCTTGCCGGCCGCGGTATTGCGTCCTGGCACAAGCCGAACGGCGGTTATTTTGTCAGTGTCAACGTGATGGACGGCTGTGCGAAGGAGACGGTACGGCTGCTCAAGGAAGCAGGCGTGGTCATGACCGGCGCCGGCGCGACCTATCCTTACGGGCACGACCCGCGGGATGCGAACATCCGCGTTGCGCCGACCTATCCGCCGCTTGGCGAACTGCAGATGGCGATGGAACTGTTCTGCGTGTGTGCAGAGCTGGCCTGCATCAAAAAGCTGCTGGAGGCATAACATAAGGAGCCGAAAAACGGTATCCCCGGGTCTGCTTTGGGCGGAGATGCCGTTTTATTTTGAGAAAAAGTGTTGTTTTTGGGATTGTCATCTCCTCAGTCTTTGCCCGTGTGCCGGTTTCCGCCGGTACGCGGGTGTTTTTCTTTGTGGGGAAAGATTGACGGCGATGGAAAAATCCTGCCTGCTGCTTTGTGCAAACGATAAAATTTCCCCGGTAAATAGGTGGGAAACGTTGACTTTTCTGCTCATTGCTAATATAATAGGAAACATTGATGCCGGGGCGCGGCGCAGGTTGTCCCGCCGCCGAAACCCGGAGTGAGCATTGGAGGACATGTCGATGAAGCGAACACCAAAACCCGTATTCTTCATCGTTGCCCTGTTGATCGTAGCGTTGACCTACACCACCTTTTTCGGCGTGTACAGTCAGTATGGCGACAGGACCGATACCATCATCCGCGGGGCGAAAGATATCCGCTTTGGTATCGATATCCGCGGCGGCGTGGATGTGACGTTTGGACCGGCCGATGAATCCCTGAGCGTGACCGAAGAGGAAATGGAAAACGTCCGGGGCGTGATCGAGCAGCGTCTGGTCAATAACAATATCACCGATTCCGAGGTGTATGCCGACGTTACCAACAAGCAGGTAATCGCCCGCTTCCCGTGGAAATCGGACGAAACCGAGTTTGATGCGAAGGCCGCAATCGAAGAACTCGGTCAGACGGCCATGCTCGAATTCCATATCGGCGACGAGAAGGAAGAGGTTAAGGACGAGGACGGCAATACCGTCAAGGATGAAAACGGCAACATCGTCTATAAACCGAAGGGCGAGCTGGTGCTCGACGGCAATGACGTTGACTATGCCCGCAGCACCATTCAGTACGATCAGGATACCGGCAAATCGACGCCGGTGGTCGAGCTCGTACTTAAGGAGGAAGGCAAGGAAGCCTTCTCCGAGGCCACCAAGAAACAGTATGACGCCGGCAAAAAGCCGATCTCCATCTGGCTGGACAACGATATGCTGTCCGCGCCGAACGTGGAGGCACATATTACCGACGGCAAGGCGGTTATCTCCGGAGCCAATATGGATGCGGCCTACTGCACAGAGCTTGCTAACCTGATCAACTCCGGTGCGCTGCCGTTTGCCATCGAGGTCAAGGGTTCCGGCACCATCACCCCGACTATGGGCGAAAAGTCTCTGGACGTCATGGTGATGGCCGGCATTATCGCTTTTGCGCTGGTTTCGCTGTTTATGTTGATTTACTACCGTCTGCCCGGTTTTGTGGCAGTGATTTCCCTGCTTGGCCAGGTCGCCGGTTCGATTGCGGCGGTTTCCGGCTATTTCGGCGTGTTCAACAGCTTTACGCTTACCCTGCCCGGTATGGCCGGCATTATCCTGTCGATCGGCATGGGCGTGGATGCGAATATTATTACGGCCGAGCGCATCAAGGAAGAAATCCGCGCCGGCAAAACCATCGACGGCGCTATCGAAAAAGGGTCGCAGAACTCCTTCTGGGCGATCTTTGACGGCAATATTACGGTTATGATCGTCGCTATCGTGCTGATGGGCGTCTTCGGACCGCCCTCCGGCATCTGGTCCACCGTGCTCAAGCCCTTCCTGTTCTGGGCGCCCGTATCGACCACCGGTGCGGTTTATTCCTTCGGCTACACCCTGTTTGCTGGCATTATCTTCAACTTCGTCATGGGTGTGACCGCTTCCCGTCTGATGTTGAAATCGGTTTCCCGCTTCAAGTTCCTGCGGAAACCCTGGCTGCTGGGAGGGTATAGGAATGAAAAAACAGTTTGATTTTATCGGGCACCGCAAGGTATTCCTGATTATCTCTCTGGTGATCATCGTTGCGGGAATCCTCTGCAGCATTCTGATGCCGATCGATCTGGATATTTCCTTTAAGGGCGGCACGCTGGTGCGGTACACCTTCAGCGGCGACTTGGACGAAGGCCAGGTGGATGACTTTGTCAGTGCCCAGCTCGGCCGCAGCGTTGAGGTTCCGCCGTTCAGCAGCGATATGAGCGGCACCAGCCTGATTGAAATTTCCCTGCCCGACCAGCTGTCGGTGGAGGAGCTGGATGCCCTGCATGCCGCGATGGCGGAGGAGTACAGTGACCACAATATCACGCTGGTACAGGCCAACTCGCTTAAGCCGTCCATGGGACGCAACTTCCTGATCAAATGTCTGGTGGCCGTTGCGCTGGCTGCGATTTTCCTTGTGATCTATGTGGCGCTGCGCTTCCGCAAAATTGGCGGCTGGTCCGCCGGTGCGATGGCGGTTGCCGCGCTGTTCCACGATCTGCTGATTGCATTCTTTGCGTTTGTGGTTTTCCGGATTCCGCTCAACGATAACTTTGTGGCGGTGCTGCTGTCCATTCTCGGCTATTCGCTCAACGCCACCATCGTGGTGTACGACCGTATCCGTGAGAACCGGCGGCTGATGGATGCCAAGACGCCGCTGAGCGAAATCGTGAACGTCAGTCTGAACCAGTCCTTCACCCGTACACTCAACACCAGCATCTGCACCTTCCTTGCGATCGGCACGGTGGCGGTGATTGCGCTGGCGATGAATCTCGAGTCCATTGTGAGCTTTGCGGTGCCGATGATGTTCGGTGTGCTTTCCGGTTTCTATTCATCGGTGTGCCTGTGCAGCCCGACCTGGGTGCTGTGGCAGGAACACCGTGATAAGAAAGAGACGCTGAAAAAGGCGGCCGGTAAAAAGGCGAAGGCATAAATCGTATAACAGCAATTTTTAAAGGAGACGGGTAACGCCGTCTCCTTTTTCTCTGCATATTCCTCCCACAATTCCGCACAATAAGGAAAACGAAAACAGGGAGGAATACACAATGAATGCGAACCAGGAGTTGCTCAACGGGATTTACCAGAACGCCGAAATGGGCAAGGAAACCATTGCCCGTCTGATCAAGGAAACCAACGATGTGGCATTCCGCAAGGTGATGGAAAATCAGCTGACCGAATACCAGGAGATTTTTGACCAAAGCCAGAAACAGCTGCAGGACAGGCACCAGAAGCCGGAGGGGCTGACCGGCATGGAAAAGGCGAGCACCTACATGGCGCTCAAAATGAACACGCTTACCGACAAAACATCTTCGCATATGGCGGAGATGCTCATTCAAGGGAGTACAATGGGATCGGTGGATATACAGAAGCAGCTCAATAAATACAGTGAGGCGGACACCGATGTGCGCCGGCTCGGCGAGCGGCTGCTGAAAACGGAACAGCGCAACATTGAACAGTTACAGCAGTATCTGTAACGCGGCGGCATCGGTTGCCGCCCGTTTTGCGAAACCGTCTGCGGGCCACCTTGAGTGGCCCGCTTTTTATATTGCACGGATGCACAGCGGTATATGTTCCCGGACATCGGAAGAATCGGCGGCCGCGGCGCCGTCATACGGCAGATTCGACAGAATGTGCCGGCGATTGTCTCGACAAATTTCATCGTCCGGGATGGAATTCCCCTTGTCAGAAATACGCGCACTGTGCTATAATGAAGAATAAATTATCCGTTCAATACCGACGGCGCAGGTCTGGATGCCCGCCGGAATATAAAGGAGGAGAAAACGTGGTCAATACGAACGCGGGGGAAAAATTCCTCAAAGAAGGGCTCACTTTTGACGATGTGCTGCTGATTCCGGCCAAATCGGATGTGCTCCCTAAGGAGATTTCGGTGGAGACCCGGCTGACCAAGTACATCACCCTGAATACTCCGCTGATGACGGCGGCAATGGATACGGTGACCGAAGCGCCGATGGCGATTGCCATCGCCCGTGAGGGCGGCATCGGCGTCATCCATAAGAACATGCCGATCGCCGATCAGGCCGACCACGTTGACCGCGTGAAGCGTTCGGAAAACGGCGTCATCGTGAATCCGTTTTTCCTCTCTCCCGAGCATTTGGTGTCGGATGCCAACGAATTGATGGGCAAGTACAAGATTTCCGGCGTGCCGATCTGCCGCGACGGCAAGCTGGTGGGCATTCTCACCAACCGTGATATGCGCTTCCTGACCGATTTTTCCCAGAAGATTGAAGAAGTTATGACCAAGGAAAATCTGGTCACCGCGCCGGTGGGCACGAATATGGAACAGGCGCAGGAGATTCTCCGCCGCCACCGGATCGAAAAGCTGCCGATTGTGGACGAGCAGGGTTACCTCAAAGGCCTGATTACCATTAAGGATATTGAAAAGGCGGTTAAATACCCGAATTCCGCTCGTGACAAGGACGGCCGGCTGCTGTGCGCGGCGGCAATCGGTGCCACGGCGGATGTGCTCGAACGCGCTTCGGCGCTGGTAGACGCGCAGGTGGATGCGCTGGTGCTGGATTCCGCTCACGGCCACAGCCAGAACATACTTAATGCGGTGTCCCGTGTGAAGGCGGCTTTCCCGAACGTATCGTTGATTGCCGGCAATATTGCGACTGCCTCGGCGGCGGAAGCGCTGATCGCGGCGGGCGCGGATGCGATCAAGGTCGGCATTGGACCCGGTTCCATCTGCACCACCCGTGTGGTCGCCGGTATCGGTGTGCCGCAGATCACGGCGGTATACGATGCCGCCTGCGTGGCGTCGAAATACGGCATCCCGGTGATCGCGGACGGCGGTGTGAAATATTCCGGCGACCTGGTCAAGGCGATTGCGGCGGGTGCGGATGTCGTGATGGTCGGCTCGCTGGTGGCCGGTTGCGAGGAATCCCCCGGCGACACCGAGATTTACCAGGGACGGCAGTTCAAGGTGTACCGCGGCATGGGCAGCCTTGGCGCGATGGCGCACGGCAGCAAGGACCGCTATTTCCAGGAGGACAACAAGAAGCTGGTTCCCGAAGGGGTCGAGGGCCGCGTGCCGTACAAGGGGCCGCTGTCCGAGACGGTGTATCAGCTGATGGGCGGCCTGCGCGCCGGCATGGGCTACTGCGGCTGCCGCGACATTCCGTCGCTGCAGAAAAACGGTCAGTTTGTCCGGATCACCGGCGCCGGTTTGAAGGAAAGCCATCCGCACGATATCCACATCACCAAGGAAGCCCCGAACTATTCCATCAGTCTGTAAGAAAGATAAGCGCCCGGATGCCGCAGCATCCGGGCGCTTTAAATCACAGGAGGAAAACCAATGCAGATTGTCAGGGTGGTGGATTACAGCCCGGCGTGGCCGGAGCGCTATCGGCGGGAGTCGGCGGCACTGGCGGAGGTGTTCGGGCCGGAGCTTGTGGCGATCCACCATATCGGCAGCACCTCGGTACAGGGGCTGGCTGCCAAGCCGATTATCGATATGTTGGCTGAAGTGAAGGCTATCGGACGGGTGGATGTGCTGGACGCCGGATTTATGCGGCTTGGCTATGAACCGATGGGGGAGTTCGGGATCCCCGGAAGGCGGTATTTCCGAAAGGACAGCGTTGTGGGCGGCGAGCGGCAGCGCACCCATCAGCTGCATGTCTTTGCACACAGCGACCGGGAGAATGTAGTACGGCATCTCGCGGTACCGGCCTATCTGCGCCGGCATCCGGAGGATGCGGCCGCCTATGCGGCGCTGAAAAAGGCGCTGGCGATGCAGTATCCGATGGATATTGAGGGGTATTGTGACGGCAAGGACGCGTTTGTCAGGGCGCTCGAGCGCAGAGCGGTCGAAGAATACCGGCGGGGCACTGCCCCGCACCCCGCGGCCTTTTGAAAAAGGCCGGCGAAAACGCAGAAAAGCCCCGCACGCGGTTCAGATGAACCGCGGTCGGGGCTTTTATCTGTGTGGATTACCGGAACTTTTTGCGCTCTACATAGCTGGTGTGCAGCGCGTGGTGGGCCTTATGGCCCCCGAAGCCGTCGAAATATTCGCTGTACAGCTTCTGAATGACCGGAGACTGATGCGACTTACGCAGCTTCATGCCGGCATCCTGATCGTACAGGGCCTTGGCGCGGATCGCCTTGAGATCGACGGTGTTGCGCACCGACGCAGGCTGAATGGGCTGGCCGCCGCCGTTGACGCAGCCGCCCGGGCAGCACATGATCTCCACGAACTGCCAGTCGGCGGAGCCGTCGCGGATGCAGCTGAGTACGTAATTCGCACTGGCCAGGCCGCTCGCGACCGCAACCTTGACATCCATGCCGGCGATGTTGTATACCGCTTCCTTCAGGCCGGCGGTGCCGCGAACCTCGTGGAAGTCCACCGCTTCGTTGTCTTTGCCGGTCAGCCAGTCGTTGGCGGTGCGCAGCGCCGCTTCCATGACGCCGCCGGTGGCGCCGAAGATGACCGCCGCGCCGGTGTCCTCGCCGAGCGGGGAGTCAAACTCTTCATCCGGAAGGTTGACGAAATCGATGCCGCAGCGCTCGATCATGCGGGCGAGCTCACGGGTGGTCAGAGCGATATCCACGTCCGCTACGCCGGCAGCATCCTGATCGTCACGGCCGACCTCGAACTTCTTCGCGGTGCAGGGCATGATCGACACCGACACGATGTCCTTTGGGTCGATGCCCATCTTTTCAGCGTAGTAGGTCTTGATGACCGCGCCGCCCATCTGCTGTGGAGATTTGCAGGTCGACAGATGGTCGAGCTGATCCGGGTAATAATATTCAGCAAACTTGACCCAGCCGGGCGAGCAGGAGGTGATCATCGGCAGCACACCGCCGTTCTTCACCCGATCCACAAACTCGTTGGCCTCTTCGACGATGGTCAAGTCGGCGGCAAAGTCGGTATCAAAGACCTTCGCGAAGCCCAGCCGGCGCAGCGCAGCGACCATTTTGCCTTCGACGTTGGTGCCGATCGGCATACCGAAACACTCACCGAGGGTGGCACGGATGGACGGTGCGGTCTGCACCACCACGTGCTTGGATTTGTCGGCCAGCGCCGCCCACACCTTATCGGTGTCGTCCTTCTCGGTCAGGGCACCGGTCGGGCAGACGGTGATGCACTGTCCGCAGGACACGCACGGCACGTCGTTGAGCGCTTTCTCAAACGGGGTGCCAATGTGCGTATCGATGCCGCGGTCGTTCGCGCCAATGACCGACACGTACTGCTGGCGGCAGGCTGCCACGCAGCGGCGGCAGAGAATGCATTTGTTGTTGTCCCGCACCAGGTGCGCGGTGGAGGTGTCCAGCTCGTAATGCGGGCGGAAGCCCTCATAGCGGTCTGCGTCCTCAATGCCGTAGTCGCGGCACATCTTCTGCAGCTCGCAGTCGCCGGAACGCACGCAGGACAGGCACTTTTTCTCGTGGGTGGAGAGGATCAGTTCCAGAGTGGTCCTGCGGGCCTGCTGAACCTTCGCAGTATTGGTCTGCACCTCCATGCCCTCGGCCACCGGATACACACAGGCGGTCACCAGGCCGCGTGCGCCGGTCGCTTCGACCACGCAGATGCGGCAGGCGCCGATTTCGTTGATGTCCTTGAGATAGCACAGGGTGGGGATCGTCACTCCCGCGGCACGGGCCGCCTCCAGAATGGTGGAACCCTTCGGCACGCTGACCGCGATGCCGTTGATTTTACAATTAACCATTTCCATTACGTTATGCTCATTCCTTTCCGACAAGTAGGGTTTTCAGTCCCCGGCATATCCCGTCAGCATTTCACGACAGCGCCGAAGCGGCACTTCTCGATGCAGGCGCCGCACTTAATGCAGGCGTTCACGTCGATCACGTGCGGCTGCTTGACGGTGCCGGAAATGGCGCCCACCGGGCAGACACGGGCACAGGCGGTACAGCCCTTGCACTTGTCGGCCACGATCTCATAATGCAGCAGCGATTTGCACACGCCGGCGGGGCATTTCTTATCCACCACGTGCGCCACATATTCGTCGCGGAAGAATTTCAGGGTGGAGAGCACCGGGTTCGGCGCCGTCTGGCCGAGGCCGCACAGCGAGTTTTCTTTGATGTAGTGGCACAGCGCCTCGAGGTCGTCGATATCCTCCAGCGTGCCGTTGCCGCTGGTGATCTTTTCGAGTTTTTCGAGCAGGCGCTTGGTGCCCACGCGGCAGGGCGTGCATTTGCCGCAGGATTCATCCACCGTGAATTCCAGGAAGAATTTCGCGATGTCCACCATGCAGGTGTCCTCGTCCATGACGATCAGGCCGCCGGAACCCATCATGCAGCCCATTGCAATGAGGTTGTCATAGTCGATCTTGGTATCGATGAGCGAGGCCGGGATACAGCCGCCGGACGGGCCGCCGGTCTGTGCCGCCTTGAACTTCTTGCCGTTCGGGATGCCGCCGCCGATTTCCTCGACGATCTCCCGCAGGGTAGTACCCATCGGGATTTCCACCAGGCCGGTGTGCTTGATCTTGCCGCCGAGCGCGAACACCTTAGTGCCTTTCGACTTCTCGGTGCCCATCGAGGCAAACCATTCAGCGCCCTTGAGGATGATCTGCGGAACGTTGGCGAAGGTTTCGACGTTGTTTTCCACCGTCGGGCAGCCGAACAGGCCCTTGACCGCCGGGTACGGCGGACGCGGACGCGGCTCGCCGCGGTTGCCCTCGATAGAGGTCATCAGCGCGGTTTCCTCGCCGCACACAAATGCACCGGCGCCCAGGCGGATTTCCATATCAAAATCGAACCCGGAGCCGAAAATGTCTTTGCCGAGCAGACCGGCCTCGCGGGCCTGATCGATGGCAATCTGCAGACGGCGCACCGCGATCGGGTACTCCGCGCGCACATACACAAAGCCTTTGGTCGCGCCGATTGCATAGCCGGCAATCGCCATTGCTTCGATAATGCAGTGCGGGTCGCCCTCGAGCACAGAGCGGTCCATGAATGCGCCGGGGTCACCTTCGTCGGCGTTGCACACCACGTATTTCTGCGGCGCTTTGTTCGGCGCGCACAGCGCCCACTTGCGGCCGGTGGGGAATCCGCCGCCGCCGCGGCCGCGCAGGCCGGAGTCGGTGATGACCTGGATGACCTGCTCCGGCGTGTATTCGGTCAGGCACTTGCCCAGCGCCTGATAGCCGTCATACGCTATGTATTCGTCGATCGATTCCGGGTTGATGACGCCGCAGTTGCGCAGCGCAACGCGGACCTGCTTGCGGTAGAAGTCGGTTTCGTTGAGGGACTTGATCTCATCCTTTTCCACCGTCTCATCATAGAGCAGGCGGGTAACGATACGGCCCTTGAGCAGATGCTCCGAAACGATTTCCGGGATGTCCTCCGCTTTGACACGGGAGTAGAAGCAGCCTTCCGGATACACGATCATGATCGGGCCGAGCGCGCACAGGCCGAAGCAGCCAGTGCGCACAACCTTGACTTCCTCGGAAAGCCCCTGCGCTTCAATTTCCCTTTCCAGTGTCTCAATAATCTGATGGCTTCCGGATGAGGTACAGCCGGTACCGCCGCAGACGAGCACGTGTGAACGATACATCGTAAGTTTTCCTCCTCTGTTTACTTCATCATGCTGCCGATGGTGTATTCGGTCACCGGATTGCCGTTGACCAGGTGGTCAACCACGATGCGCGCCACCTTTTCCGGCGTGACTTTCGCGTAGGTGACCTTCTCCTTGCCGGGAACCATCACCTCGACGATCGGCTCAAACTGGCACATGCCGATGCAGCCGGTCTGGGCGACCGTTACGTTTTCCAGATGGCGTTTGCCGACTTCTTCCACAAAAGCGTTCAGCACCGGGCGTGCGCCCGCGGCAATGCCGCAGGTCGCCATGCCGACGACCACCCGTACCGCATCCTGCTGATTGGCGCGCACGGTCATCTTCTGCCGGGCCTGTTCGCGGATAGCCTGCAGTTCTTCAAGCGTTTTCATTCAGGGGTTACCTCCTTCAGTTTGTCGGCGGGCCTGCCCGCCGCGATTCGTCTGCGTCAAATGCCCTCCGGCCGTATGGCGGCCGATTGCTCCCGTATGTAACCGTCGATCCATTCCATAACCTCCGGCGTATCCAGCGGCACATCACCGAGGATCTCCCGCAGCTGGCGGGTGTCCGTCTGCGCCGAGCGGCCGTCGGCGGTGAATACATAACGGAAATCGATCTGCGGATTCATACGGATGAGTGCCGTGACGGTGCCGTCCATATCGCCGAGCGGCATCCTGTCAATATGGGAGAGGATAAAAACGGCCTCCACCGTTGTGCCCGCGCCCGGGGCGGAGCGGATCTGCAGCCGGCCGCCGGCCATCTCGGCCGCCATGCGGAACAGCGGGATCCCCATGCCCACCTTCCGGGTGGTGCGGGTGGTAAAAAACGGGTCGCGCACCCGAGCAAGCTGCTCGGCTGTCATGCCGCGTCCATTGTCCTCCACCGTCAGCGTCAGACGGTCGGCTGCGCTCTCGCAGTCCACCGTCAGGGTGACAAGCGTTGCACCGGCGGCAATCGAGTTCTGCGCAATGTCCAGCATGTTCAGTGACAGCTCACGCATACCGGCCTCCCATTTTCCACCGTCAGCCTGCGTATTTCTCCAGAATACCGTCGATGTCGTCCACTGTCAGGCGGCCGTACACATCATCGTTGACGGTGAGAACCGGAGCCAGGCCGCAGGCGCCGATGCAGCGGCAGGCAGTCAGCGAGAACCGGCCGTCTTCGGTGCACTCGTCCGCACCGATGCCCAGCTTTTCGCTCAGCTTGTTGAAGATATCACCCGAGCCTTTGACGTAGCACGCCGTGCCCAGACACACCGAGACGTTGTACACGCCTTTCGGAGACAGCGCGAACTGCGCGTAGAAGGTGGCCACGCCGTAAACCTTCTCCAGCGGCACGCCCATGCCGTCTGCGATCATCTTCTGCACCTCAAAGGGGAGGTACCCGTAGATGTCCTGCGCCTGCTGCATCACCCCCATCAGCCGACTTGTGTCGTGCTTGTTGGCGTCAATGATCTTCTGCAGCTCGAGCGCCTGCTCTTCCGTTCCACGGAAGGGGAGATTGCTGATTTTTTTCTGCATTTTTGCCGTTTCCTCCTTGCTGATCCGGCCGGCCGAGACAAAGCCGCCGCCCAGTTTGTGAAAAAGATAACAAGTATACTCTGAACAGTATACATCAAGATATAAGTATAGCATAGTTCGACACAAAATGCTACATAAACTATAGGCTATGCCAAAGAAATTTTTAACATAAAGCAGAGAAGATTGGTAGAGATATTCCTTACAAAAAATAATAAAAAAATTAGGCAATCGGGCAAAAATGGCGGGCAACTGTTGGTTGCGCCAGGGAGATTCTCTTGTTGCTGGCAGATAAATATGCTAGGATGGAGAAAAAGGGAGGGATGGCGGTGGATAATCAGCGGATGGGGGCCTTCATTGCGGGGCGCCGCCGGACGATGCAGCTGACACAGGCGGAGCTCGCAGACAGACTGCATGTGACCCGGCAGGCGGTTTCCAAATGGGAATCCGGAAAATCGGTTCCGGACACCGGAACGCTGCTGACGATGGCGGAGTTGTTCGGCGTTTCGGTGGAGACGGTTCTCAGCGGAGAGGAGGCAGTGCCGTCCGCCGTGCCGGTGCAAAAAGAAAATAGCGGAGCGGCCGCGTCGGGCGAAAAGTATATTTTTCGCCCGATGCCTGAGGTAGTGCATGAACAAAGTCGTCCGGTTCTCCGCCGGAAGACGGGCTGGCTGTTTTTTATGCCGGTGCTGGTATTGGCGCTGCTGGTCGTTGTACTCCCTTTGGGAAGGGCATTTTATTACAGCATGACCGCCTTTAATGGACTTGAAGCGCCGCATTTTGTAGGACTGCAGAATTATGCAGCCGTTTTGCAGAATCCGCTGACCCTTCCGTCGGCGCTAAACACCCTGTGGATTTTTATGATTGCCGGAGGGCTGCCGCTGCTGCTGGGCTGGCTGTTCGGCCGCACTGCCGCCCGTCTGCCGCTGCCGGTGGGGATACTCATCGGTATACTGTTCGGCGCCGGTTCGCTCAGCGCGCTCACCCCGTCGTGGCTGGCACTGCTGTTTTCGGGGGATGTCACCGGGTTGCTCAACAACCTGCTGCTTATGCGCGGTATCGTGACGGAACCGGTTGGCTGGCTAACCGTCCACAGCAATGCAGTACAGTGTCTCCAGCTGGGGCTGCTGTGTCTGGCGCCGGCCTACCTGATTTTTTACATCGGCGGACGCAGCGGCCGGATGCGGGCGGCTTGGCATGTTGGGGTCACCGCGCTTCCGGTGCTGCTTCTGGCGAACTGGGCTGCACCACTGTTTCTGATCGGTTTTCCCTCCCGAGATTACACCGCGCACTGGCTGCCGTCGATGATTTACGATTACGGAAGCGTGCGTTTTGAAATCGGCACGGCCTGTGCGCTGATGCTCCTGACCCTGCTGCTGTGTGCGGCGGTAGTCGCGGCGGGACATCTGCTGATATGGGCGGTTTCGCGGCTGTTCCGTGCGTGCGGTGCCCCCGCGGCAGCAGGGCATCCCGCACGGGCGGTGCATTGGTGCGGGGGAATCGCGGGTTTGGCGTGCGGTGTGCTGTTGCTGTTCCCGGCATATATCCTGATTAACTATGCGGTGAAGCCGGCGGAGGAACTGTTTTTGTTCCCTCCGGTCCTGCTGACGAGCCGGCCGGTGGGTGAAAATTTCACCGCTCTCTTTTCTTCGATGGCGGTGCGGCTGTCCTTTGCCCGCATTCCGCTGTATCTGTTGTACGCGCTTGCTGTTTATCTGCTGACGGCGCTGCCTGCGGCGATCGGCGCGGCATTTGTGCCGGGCCGGAGCAAAAGGATTGTCATGGCGATATGGCTGCTCGGCATGGCTGCCGCACCGCTGCTGGGATACGGCGGCTATTGGAACTTCAACTTGTTTGTGGATGCCGTGCTGCCGGTGGCGCTGCTGCGGTGTATGACAAGCCCCCTGCTGCCGCTGAGCGTGCTGCTGACGGTGTGGATCCTGCGCAGAAGCATGATGGGCTGCCGGAATTTTGCCGACTGGCGCAGGAAGACCAAACGGGTGGTGCTCACGGGCGCAGCCGTACTCGCTGTGGGATTGGGGACGGCGCTCTCGCTGCTGTATATCGGGGCGGATCCTATGCTGTACAGCAGCGATGTGCAGTTCCCACTGGGCATTCTGCAGGTGCCGGGAATGCGCATGGGTGTACTCAGTGCCGGGCATCTGCTGCTGTATGCGGCGGGGGTTGTGCTGGTAACAGCACTGGTGATGACGCTGCTTGCCGGGCGGATGAAACGCCACCTGGCAGAAGCCGTGTCAGAACGCCAATAAAACCCAATAAGACCAAAAACGTCCGGCCCGGAATTTCCGGGCCGGACGTTTTGCACTTATGGAAATCAGCGGATATCCCGACGGCAGAAGCTGTCGCGGGCGATCCAGAGGAAGCAGGCGGTGTATACCAGCAGAATAATGACCGAGAAACCGAGGGTCATATGCGGGTCCACCAGCATGCTGCCCATGCCCATCATGTTGATAATTCCGGAGGAAGCGCTCGGCAGATACACCGACAGGTCGGTGTTGGCGAACACCACGAACGACGCACCCGGCAGCACAAAGCCAAAACTAGAGCTGATTGCGGCGAGCAGCAGCACCACCATCTGGCTGCCGTACATCAGCAGCAGGGATACCGCGATCGCAATCGCGCTTTTGCGGGTTATCGCTGAGAGCATCAGCGCCAGTGACATATAGAAGATCACCGGGAGCAGATACAGCACGTATTTGAACAGTACGAACAGCAGATACGGCATTTTGATAACCTGGCCGAACAGCGAGAGCACCTGCATGGCGGCAAGGTCCTCAAAACCGGTGAGCAGCCCGCTGACCAGGAAGGAAACCACAAACATCGCTCCGGCGGTCATCAGGATGACCTCGAGCATCAGGATGGCCTTGGCCCAGAAAATTTTGTACCGCTTATGCGGGGTGATCAGCAGCAGCTTGATGGTGCCGGAGCTGAACTCCGACGAAATCAGGCCGCCGGCCAGCACAATGATGAGCAGTGAGATCAGTGAGATGGAACCGGTGGAGGCGTCCATCAGTCCGACAAAGCTGGTGGCGGAAACCGGCGCGCTGTCAGTTTTCAGCCGCTCCGTCGCCACGTCGATCTGCTGCTGAAGCGACGCGCGGGTGGTGGAATCGATCGGGTTGCTGTTTAACTCGCCGCTGAGCAGTGACAGTTTATTGGCGCGAATGATGTTCAGCTGATCGTTTTTCCAGCTCAGGTCGGAAGAGTTTCGGGCATAATAGGAAAAACGGCCTTCGTTCGGCAGCGGTGCGATGTCATAGTCGAGATACATCTGGAGAATTTCCTTCTCCACCTGCTGCTCAGCTTCATTTTTGCCGGAAGTCTCCAGCTGTTCCATCTGCAGCCGGATATAATCCTGCCAGCTGTTGGTTTCCAGCACGCGGGTGAGTTCGTCCGCCTGCTTCTGCAGTGTTTCGGTATCCGCCGGCGTCTGGCCGGGCTGCTGCATGCCGCCCTCTTCCTGGCTGCGCTGTGCCTCCTCAATCTGCCGCTGTGTATTACAGATGCGGTAAATCACCTCGGCGCGCCAGTCGCTCGGGGGGATTTGGTTGTCGTACAGATACTGGACCTCTTTGAGCTCGTATTTCGTATAGAGGTCTTCCGGATCCTGCCTTGCGTACATCTGCAGATAGCTCAAGGTTTCTTCGTAATCTTCTTCCCAGTTCCCGTACCAGCTGGAGGAACCGCCTGCCACCTTGCTGAGGATCAGAGTGACCGCCATCAGCAGGACGATAACCCCCATGAGTACCCATGTGGATATTTTGCGGTATAGTTTGGTGCGTTCATTTTGTATGAGCTTACCCAATGACGTTCCCTCCTCCCGTGATGTCGATGAAGCTCTGTTCGAGCGAGGCGTTCACCGGGGCAAGACCGTAGATGGCGACGCCGTTTTCCATCAGGGCCCGGTTGAGCTCGGGAATCTGGTCTTCTTCCAGATGCAGCTCGACCACGCCGTCCTCCACCGAGGAGATAAAGTCAGGGGCGTTCTTCTGCAGCAGTTCGACCGCACGGTCAAACGGGCGCAGGGTATAGCGGTACAGCCCGCGGCTGCTCTGCGAGGTGATCTCTTCCAGTGAACCGATGCGCAGCAGGCGGCCGTTGTTGATGATGCCGACCGTGTCGCACATCAGCTGCATTTCCTGCAGAATATGGCTGGACACCAGCACCGCCAACCCCTGCGTATGCGCCAGATGGGAAAGCAGGTCGCGGAAATCTTTGATGCCCGCCGGATCGAGTCCGTTAGTCGGTTCGTCGAGAATCATAATTTTCGGGTTGTGCAGCAGCGCCTGCGCCACGCCGAGCCGCTGTTTCATGCCGAGGGAATACGATTTGAACTTTTCCTGGATGCGGTGCTGCATGCCCACCATCTGTACGACTTCGCCGATACGTTTTTCGTCGACGCCGCAGGCACGCGCGTGCAGCCGCAGATTTTCATACCCGGACAGGTACGGATACATATCCGGGTTTTCCACGATGCCGCTGATGCTGTGCATCGCGGCCTCGAAATCCTGTTCGATGTCATGGCCCATCACCTGAATGGAACCGCTGTCCGGGGTGAGCAGGCCGAGGATCATTTTGATAGTGGTGGTTTTGCCGGCGCCGTTGGGGCCGAGAAAACCGAAAATCTGGCCGGCCTCTACCGTGAAGCTGATATCCTGCACCACCATGCGTTTGCCGAAGGATTTGCAGACGTTCTGGAGTTTTAAGACTTCACTCATTTCCCGAACACCCCCTCGATATAGTAGGGAAGTGTCTGCCGGTACAGACTGCTGACGCGGTACAGCTTCCACTCGCCGTTTTCCTTTTTGCAGATCACCGACAGCTCAATCATCTGCCGCTCGTCGGTTACTTCCTCGATGGATTCGGTTCCGGCGTTATAGCGGCTGCCGCTGACGCTGTACAAGTAGGAAACCGACAGCCTGGCAACGTCATCCGATATGCGGCAGAAACCGTATTTGGTTTTTTGCAGCTCCTGTTTTTCGTACCGATCCACGCCCAGCAGCTGGTTCTGAATGTTGTCACGTAAGGTTACAATGGGTTCCTCGGTTTTATACGGGGAATCGGTTACAAAATACGGATCGAGGGCTTTCATGACCTCATCTGTCTTCTTACTGAGCGCCGCAGGATCCTCCAGGGCCGCCAGCTGTTCGTCACTGAGGGTGATCGCGGACATATAGGCCTCGTCCACCCTGTCTGCCAGCGCCCGGATCGCGTTTTTGTCCGGGATCAGCATTAGCTGGCTCACCACGACGTATACAATGACCGTCGCAAGCAGAACCATGCTGACGACAAAGCCGCGGTTTGTCCGTTTCCAAAAGGGGCGCTTCCGGACTGCCGGGGCAGGTGTCTTTTCGTTCACGCACTGCATCTCCTTTTCTCCCCTGTGGGAATTTTTTTACTGTCGTCATCTTAGCATGCCGGAATCCGGGAGTAAATAGACTTCATCACCTCTTAAGAAATTCTGCGCGGACTTTTCATTTTGTTATCGTGCACAGGTGAGCATACGGTCGAAAAATTGAGATTGACAAACCGCGCCGTGTATCTTATAATAAATGAGCCGTTTGGCGGTACAGGGAGAAGTATCGAAGTGGTCATAACGGCCTCGACTCGAAAACCAGCGGGTGTTTGGGAAGCGGAAAGCCGACAAAGCCTGTGGTTATGCGGGTTGCCGGGACTCAATAGGTTCACAGCGCCACCCGGTTCTAACGGAAATTCTAACAAAACTGAATAAGCGTCCACCTCCGGGAAACCGGGGTTGACATACACGGAAGCGTATCGAAGTGGTCATAACGGGCCTGACTCGAAATCAGGTAGTCCTCACGGGCTCGTGGGTTCGAATCCCACCGCTTCCGCCAAACCTGCGGTGCGCAAGTCGTGCACCGCAGGTTTTCTTGTGTATAGAACCCCCCCGGCTCAGCCGGGGGTTCCGGAAAAGCTTTAGCGATC